>Ga0100385_1000150_pt1 | contig 93358 bp, 70 predicted proteins | sample CryGeymeta201509_FD_81543 | JGI IMG/M metagenome (GOLD analysis project Ga0100385, IMG submission 81543) | Groundwater microbial communities from Crystal Geyser aquifers in Utah, USA - Crystal Geyser metaG 2015-09 | ecosystem: Environmental > Aquatic > Deep subsurface > Groundwater | place: USA... | reverse complement strand
TCTGCCGCGACGCGCCGAATACCGACCGAGTCGACCTTGATGGCGACGGTATCGGCGACGCATGCGACGACGACATGGATGGCGATACCATCCCAAATTCAGCAGACAACTGCGCAAGCGTTCCGAACCCATTCCTTGCTGGTCTCACCGTTCAAGGTGATACCGACGGAGACGGTCAAGGCGACGCCTGTGACGACGACATCGACGGCGACGGCGTGTCCAACTTGGACGACCCTTGCCCCATGTCAGCCACGATTACGACCCCAACCGCAGATCAGCGAGCACTTTGCTTCCCTGACCAAGACGGTGACGGCATCGCCGACATTCAGGACAACTGCGCAACCAAGTTCAATCCTTCGCAGGCGAACATGAATGGCAGCCCCTTCGGAGACGACTGCGACCCCGATATCGACGGCGATTCAGTCATGAATGAAGTCGACAACTGCCGTCTGACCATCAACCCAGAGCAGGACGACACCGACCGTGACGGCCTCGGCGGAGCATGTGACACGCACTTCTGCTACACCGTGTTCGGAGACAACGCGAATTGTCTGGACCCAGAAGTCAACCTCACCGCTTACACTCCTAGCCTGATCGGACAAACTGGACAGCCTGTGCTGCTTCGTCTGTTCGCTAACCGCGAAAATCAGCCAATGCGCTACTCGTGGCGCGTAGTCGGTCAGCCTGAAGGCGCCGATGTCCGCCTCGAAAACGCTGAAGGCACTGTGACCGTGTCGAGCCCATACGAGTACCGCTACCTCGTCAACGAAGCCCCTATCCTCTACGGATCGATTGCCGGCGAGTACAAGGTTGAGCTCTCGGTCGAAAGCGTCTGGGAAGACCGAGTTTCGAAGAAAATCAACGAAAGCTCACTCTTCACAGCGACTGTCACGCTCACTGGCGAAAAAGCCGACCTCCCAGCAGCTTCGGATGCCGGCGGTTGCTCGGTGACCAGCGATGACGCAGCAGCAAACGGTGGACTGTGGCTTCTGGCCCTCGGTTTGGTCGGACTGGTATTCCGTCGCCGAAACGCCTAATCTAAGGATGCGGGCAGACCGCACCCCGGGAAACCGTTAATACCTGCCCTCCGGGGCAGGTTTTTTTTTGCCGCGACACCTGAGAGCGACATGAAAGCGACACTTCTAACTACGCTGATCGTGATGACGTTCGTCCCACTGCTTAGCTGCACAGAGACGGGTCTTCAACGTGTTCCGCCAGTACCTGCGCCTCCACTCGACAACCTCATTCGAGTCACTGGCGAGTTCTGCACGGAACCGTCCGCCCAGATAACCTTCCCTGTGAAGGTGCTCTACATCATCGACCAGTCCGCCTCGCTTCAATGCACGGACTCGCAGAACCGGCGGTTTGGGGCCCTGAACTCGTCGATCAATAATCTGCTTTCGTCTCAGCCCAACGCCCAATTCGGATTCATCGGTTTTTCGTCCTGGGCGCGCGAACAAGATTTCACGCGAGACCGGGACGCTATTTCGCAATTCGTAGACCCCTCCGGCGGCCTTGGCCCCGCGACCGACTACCAAGGCGCGCTCGCCAACGCCGTCCGCGTCATCGAACGAGACATCCTGACCGTGGGAGGGCCAGAACGTGCTCGCACACGCTACATCATCAACTTCGTCTCGGACGGAAATCCCGAGCCTCGCTGCAATGCGGGCTGTGAGGACACGATCACGAATTGTTCGGATGGAGACGACAACGACGGAGACGGCCGCTTCGACGCCGCTGACCCAGATTGCGCCAACATCACCGACAACAGCCTCCACCCCGACAATCTCTATGGTGTGTGCAACACCGACCTTGAGATCCCCGAGGACGTTTACGTCGACTTCAAGGGACGCTGCCCAGAGTATAATCAGCCCCTGCAGATCATGCAGCGAGTTCAAGAACTCTTGGAGCTCAAAGAGACCTATTCGATTGGCGATTTGACCCTCAACAGTGTCTTGCTCTTTTCGCCTCAGGCCATCGTCGAGGGCATCTGTCCTGGCGCCAGCACGGCATTTGGATATGACCGCACGCTGGCAACGGCGTTGCTTCAAGCCATGGCCAGCGAAGGCAACGGAACCTTCCGTGACGTGAACCTCACAACGGCTGAAGACTTCCTGACCTTCGATATCTCATCGATCAAAGCAGACCTTACGCTTTCGAGTTTTTCCGCGTTCAACCAACACTCAAGAGTCGTTGGTAAAACCCTGATGCCTGACACGGACATCGACGGTTTGAGTGACGAGGACGAGGTCGCCCTTTCAACCGACCGCTTCTCGCGAGACACCGACGGCGACAATTTTTCGGACCTTTTCGAGGTTCGAATGGCGACAGAGGGCTTTGATCCAACCACTGACACGCGACCGGCCATTCGGTGCGCATCGGACCGAGACGGCGATGGCGACGGCCTCAACGATTGCGAGGAAGAATTCCTGAAGACCGACCCGATCCAACCAGACACCGATGGTGATGGCATTTTGGATTGGACTGAATTGCTCTACCGCACCGACCCACGCGTCAACGACGCACTGAGCGACTTGGATTTTGACGGCGTGACCAATGCCGAAGAAATCAAAGCTGGAACCGACCCACTCGTTCCAGACGCTGACCGCTACCGCGACGAACGTGTGGTCTACGGGCTCGACGATCTGGGTCTGATGGATGTTGAGAATCCAGATAATGGTCGACTCGAAGAGCGTCATTGTTATAATTTCGACGTTCAAGACATCCCAATGGGCATCACCCCCGTCCCAGGCAAAAACGGATATAATCGGATCCTCCTCTACTCGTCCGAAAAGCCAAGCCGTGTGGCTGGTGTACCTGGAGAAGTGCGCGTTGCATGTTTTGAGGCGTTCTACGGCGGCGGCACAGTCAAAGACCCGCAAAGCGGTCTGGTTGACATCACAGCCAAGAATCTGGAATTTCTTCGTGCGTCGATGGAACAAAAGAATCGTGAACTGAGCCAATGCCCTTATTTTGCCACCGATCAGTTGGTGACCCGTGATCAGACCGAGACCTTCATGAACACCTGCATGCCACCCAAGATTACGATCGACGGTCGCCTCTACCAGCGTGACGAAATACGGGCGCTTCTGCGCAAGAATTTCGATGGGGATAATATCCCGCGCCTCCCGATTTATGGATGGCAGTTGTTCAAGCCAATTCAGAACTTCAATCCTGAGACCGATTGTTTCCGTCTCTGGGAATTCGAGACCGTCGTCGCATTCTTTGACGAAGCTTTGCTCGCCTGTGGCGAATGTGAAGTCCCAGGAGGCATGCCATGAGTCGACTGAAACGCGCCATGGGCGTACTCATCGCACTCAGTATTTTGATGCCCACGACTTCGTGCACAGACGCGAAACTTGAGCACATTCCTGCGCCTCCGAATTATCGCGACGACAAACTTGAGATTTCGGGCGGCTTTTGCACCCGTGAGCCCGAGTCGTTGATCTTCCCGCTACGCGTGATGTTCATCGTCGACTCCTCGGTCTCGATGGAAGGCAACGATCCGCCCGACCCGGTCACCGGCCTGACAGGGCGCGAACGTGCTGTCGCCGACACGTGGACAAGCTTGCTGGACCAAGGGGCTGAAGGCATCAAGTTCAGCGTGATTCGCTTTTCTGCGCAGGCACAACCACAGACCGGCATCGACCTCGATGCTGACTCCTTGCCCGACACTTATTTCACGGCAGACCGACAACTGCTCGATATCGCCACGGCGTCTCTGGGGCAAACGGATCGAACAACCAATTATCTGAATGCGCTCGGCGAGGCTTATTACGAAATCCGAACCGAGTTGGCTGCGGCCGAAAAAGAATCGCTGCCATTATCGAAATACATCGTCGTGTTTTTATCAGACGGCGAGCCCGATACCGACAATAATTCGGAACGTGAAAACTCTCGGCAAGAGATTCTCGACACTGTCGACCAGATCCGCGACCTCACCAAGAATTTCCGCGTGGGTACATTTGCGTTCCACACCGCGTTCCTGTCCTCCGGGCAACCGGCTGCAGACAACGGCGCGAAGGAGCTGTTGAAGGCAATGGCCGAGGTCGGCCAGGGGAACTTCCGAAGCTTCCCAAGCGGCGAAGAACTCAATTTCTTGTTCGTCGATTTCACCGTGTTGCGACGAGTTTTCACCCTGCGAAGTTTCGCGATTTTCAATCAAAACGCCGTCATGGATTTGAACCAAATCCCGCCCCCCGCGCCGCCGATGATGGCCGACGCCGGCACCGACATGGATGCAGGCACCGATATGGATGCAGGTGCGCCAGTAGACGAACCGGACATGGGTTACGCCCTTCGCCCCAATATTCCGGCCTCCATGTACGTCGATACGAACGGCTCAAACGCCCTTGAGTGCGGTGAACCGCTGGCGGACACAGATGGCGATGGTCTCTCCGACATCCAAGAAATTCTTGTTCGCTCGAACCCGCTCATCAAGGACACCGACGACGACGGCCTCAACGATTACCTGGAATGGAGCTTTGGAGACGACGGGTTGAACCTGCTCGACCCAACCGACAGCCGATGTTTCGTTCCAAGCCCCTGCGTTGACCAAGATGCCGATGGTTTCTGCGATTGCATCTTGGACGCCGACGCCGATGGCACGTGCGACTGCACGACCAACACCGAAAAGCCCTGCCTCGATGCAGCCGGACACGATTGTCTGGACCTCAACATGGATGACCTGTGTGATTGTCCCGACCGAGACGCCGATGGACGTTGCGATTACGAAGACAGCGATGGTGACGGCCTCCACGATTGCGAAGAAGTCTTCTACGGCACCGCACAAAACGGCAACGACTCTGATGCAGATGGGCTCCCTGATGCGATTGAGGTTCGATTCCAGACCAATCCCGCCGAAGACGACAGCTTGGTCGACCTCGATGCCGACAACACACTCAACGGCATCGAAATCCTGGCCAATACCAACCCGATTTGTGAAGACGCGGCATTCCGCTCTCGCAGTGCGTATCGCTACACTTTGCGCGATCTCGGCCTGAAAGGCGCGAGCACGTGTTACGACTTTAATGTCACCAACATCACGCTTGTTCCTACCATCGAAACGCCCGAGGACACCTATCCTGGCAACGGGTGGAATAGGCTCTACATCTATGCCGGCGAAGTCGCGTTCGATGATCCGAACGCATTTGCGCTCTACCGAGTCGCCTGCGTGTACGCTAGCTATAACCCCACTGGTAATTACAAGAATCCGCCTTCTGGTCGCATCGCGCTCAAGGAGTCGGACTTTGTTGAGGTAAGTCAATTTGATCCCGAGACACACTGCCGTTTCCCTTGAAGTCCTGGCTCTGGCGTTGATGCTTGGAGGTTGCTCCAGCAAAGACGACACCCCAAGCGACATCACACCTGCAACCGCTGAATGCTCACGCGACGACCACTCTGAGCCAGCCCTTGCGTCCGCGCTCGCCGTGGGCGTACCAGGCGAAGGGTATATTTGCCCTGCTGGTGATCTGGATTGGTACAGCTTGACCGTGCCCGCGACGGACAAACTGGTGACCGTCAACGTGTCGATGCCGGTGGCATTGAGCCCAATACAACCCACGTACGCGATTTTCCCCAAAGGACCAGATGGGGAACCTGGAACGGTTGCCGCGCAAGCACCTGCGAATGCCACTGGAACCTCGCTCAAGTTCACGCATTGTGTGAATCCTGGCGACTACTACATGGTCGTTCGTGACCAGGGTGATGATTCGGTCGACACGCGAAATGCTTATTCGCTCAACATCTCGACGGGGCCAGACCCAGATGGCGCAGAGCCCAATAACACCAACGCCACCGCAACCACGCTGACATCTGGGTCTCAGACCACCGCGTTTATTGCGTGTCGTGGTGATGAGGATTGGTACACATTTGATGTCCCACCCGGCAGGACTTTGAGCCTGCAGTTGTCTTCGGCGGTGACGTCCTATCAGCCCACACTTCGACTCTACGATGCCGAGACAAACCTGCTTGTGGAGGAGCAAAACTTGGCGGGAGCCACGGAGCCGACCACGATTGCACGCTTCGAAGTGCTTCCTGGACCGGGGAAATACTACGTCTCGGTTACCGATGACGATAATGAAGATGCCGATCCACAGATTCCATACACACTGAGCGTTGAGTTTATCGTCGATGCCGATCCGAACGAGCCCAACAACGTGCCTGCCGAGGCCGTAGTGCTTGGAAATGGGACGGTGGCCTGCGGAGCAGCGTGGAGCCAAATGTTCACAGAAACCGGATCCATCGGGTCGCCAGGCGACGACGATTGGTATCGGATCGATCTCTCCGGTTGTACCAAAGGCATCATCGAAGCGACGGTCGAGTACGACACCAGCGGACTTTCGGTGGCCGACCAATGGGCATTCAATGCCGAAATCCAAGCGACTGTGACACTCGTCCGGCCTCATACCCCGAGTGCATGCAACACAGACGGCGACTGCAATACGCTGCAAAAAACCTGCGATGGCCCGCTCGATTGCGCAGGTCTTTTCGACACATGTCTGAATCAGGGATTGTGTTCGGGCGCCAGTGTTTGCCTGCCCACCGGCACCTGCGGCGCCAACCAGACTCAACGAAAATACGAGTGCAACCCGCGCCTGAATGAATGCAAACCAGGCGCGACCCCGCCGCCGCCCAATGTTGCCAAATTGGCATCGCCGATCCTTGGCGACAACGTGTTGTTCTTGCGCGTGACCGACTACCAGTCGGATGGTTCGGCGCCCGAAAAACTCTACCGCCTCAACGTACGTGTCCGCCAAGATCCAGACGCAAACGAGTCAAATAACCTGCCTCTGAACTTGATCTCGCCGAGCTACGAAAGAAGCGACCTCTTCGCGGCCGCCAAGCCCATCGCCATCCATGACTGCGCCGCCGGCGATTGCTGCGGCGGTGCTGATGTTACGGGCTCGATCGGCTATGAAAGCGACGTGGATTATTTCCGCTTCCCACACCCCTGTCCGGGCAGCGACTGCACGCTTCGCATGGTTTGGAATACCCAAGCAGGGCCTGTCGACATCGCCATCAATGTTTACCGCGAAGGCGGGTCATCCTGGAACGTCGCGCGTGAGCCGGACGAGGCGACCATGCAGAGCGCCGCAAGTGGTACTCTAGGTGGAACCACCGCAACGGATGAATGTTTCTATGCATACTCGGGACATAACGACGACTACATCGTTGAAGTTCGCGACCGTTTTGCTCTCTACGACGACGACGTGACCGTTCGTCCCGACTCCCGTGACTGGAATCCAGACCAAACTTACGGATTCTGTGTTGAAAAAGTGGCAAACTCTTGCAGTGTGCCCCCTTGTCAGGTTTACCCAAATGGCTGCGGACAACCTCAGTAAATACCTTGTCGTGGGCGCGTTGATGCTCGCCGCGTGTTCGGGCGATTCAAGCGAAGACACGCCCGACATGGACTTGCCCGATTCGACCAAACCCATTCCGACCACCTCAAAATGGAGTTCGGGATTGGTCGAGGCCGGCAACATGGGGCTTTCTCCGAAAATCGCGTTGGCTCCAGACGGGACGATTGGCGCAGCCTGGATTTCGGTTGTAGGCACGGCGGATGGCCTCTGCACCGAACTTGGTGAGGATCCTCCCCCACCCGACGCCATCACTTGGCAGATTCGTTATGGAACTTTCGATGGTACCAGCTGGTCGCTCGAGGATGTCGCAACGCCTCGCTACGTCGGACAGCCTCGCGGCGTCGACCTCGCGTTTGATGCCTCATCAACAGCCCTCATCGCCGGACAAACCGGAGCCCCTGCCGTGATGTTCCGCTATTGTGGTGTGCACGATGCATCGGTCTACCGGCGAGCTTCGGCGGGTTCATGGACCCCCGAGACAGCGGTCAGCGAAAGTGGCGAAGCCGCTGTCGGGGAGCCAGCTAGCGATTTCGGCACAGTGGTTGGAAATTTCCCAGCTTTGGCTGTGGCCTCCAATGGAGACCTCGCGCTCGCATATAAAGACGTCCATGGAGGCGGTCTACAAAGCGACGACTTCCGAAAAGCCGACCTCGAAATGGCCTGGCGTCGCGGTGGTGGTTGGACGCCATACGCGGTCGACCCCACCACCGGCGGCGGCGATTACAGCGACATGATTTTTGACTCACAAGATCGTCCTGTGATTGTGCAGTACGTTCCTGTCGAAAACTCGGCGGCAGCCAATGCGTCGGGAGTCTGGGTGCACCGCTCGATCGACGATGGTGCCACCTGGCAACGGGTGCAGCTTTACAACCAGCCGACAAAACAAGGCCCATCGATCGCCAAGGACCCTTCTAGCGGCAAGATCTACGTCGCCTACTATCAGGCGCAAAAAGGCTACCCGATCGTTGCTTCACTTGAAGACGAATCGAATTTTGAGTCGGTGGCCAACGGATGGAAGATCGAGGATTTGGGGGACAGCCGCTACGACGAAGGGTATGGCACCAGCATTGCGGTCTCGGGCAACGGAACGGTGGGATTGACCTACTATCGCTGCACCAAAGCCATCAGCGGATTGGGCGAATGCAATCCGGACGATGATGCCCTCATCTTCACGTATTTCGACGGCTTTGCTTGGAGTGAAGAAGTGGTTGAAGAAGGCGACGCTGCTGGGTGCGGAAACTCACCCGCCTTGACCTTCGACGCCAACAATCGCCCCATCATCATCTATCGTTGTGAGGTTCCAACCGAGACCGGCATCGACACTCAAGTTCATTACTCGCGCAGGAATTCAGCGCCATGAAACGACTCGCACTTTTGCTCTGCCTTGCCCCCCTTCTTTTCTCGTGCAGCGCCGATGAGGGAGGACTTCAGGGAAGCCTCAAAGACTTCTATAATTTGTCGTTCGAAAGCGTCCGCGCGCGTCTATATCCCACAGAGCTGTCGATCGAGTACGTGCGGGCTGGCGGGCAAGTCCCGGTTCGCCTCACACTCAAACAGGTTCCAAACCAACCCATTAAAGTGGCGACCTACGATCTACTCACGCTCGGAAATATCACGGGCCGCTCAGGCGACAACGATATCCCACGCTTTGTAAATGGCACGCTCAAGCTCACCGAATTCGAGGCCGTCAACGGCGCACGCATCGTTGGCGAATTCGAAGGCCAATTTGCCACAGGTGACGACAAGGCATCGCTCTCGGGCGACTTCGACGCAAATCTTGAGGTGGTGGCGCAGATCGTCGGATACGACGTCGACTTGAGTTATTTGGAAGATGCAGGCGACGCCGGAGACGGCCCTTAATCCAGCGAGATCGTCATGTCGTACGAGGCGCTCATGTCCGAGAATATCTCGACCAGATGATCGCCACGGGTCCCGACATCCAATTTGAACTCGAGGACACGATCGTCACCCGCCAATTCAAAGAGATCTACATTTCGCGGGTGTTCTTCGTCGTACGACCCGCATTCCGGCGAGTACGCCAACACTTGAATCTCGGTCCCTGGGAAGGCCAAGTCATCGAGCAAGAAACGGACAACCATGTCCTGCTTTTCAAATTCGGTTCGTGCGATAACACGCTGACCGCCAGGGAAACGGCCCGAGAAAAACTCGTCGTCACCTAGAATACATGCGGCTTGGCGGCCACAGATTGGAATCGATTCATTGCAGAGGTCTTCGATGCGCCCCTGGGTGAACACGCGCGAATCATCCACACAGCCGACAGCTGCGAAGAGAACAAAAATCACGGGAAGACTTTTCATGTCGCGAAGCATAACAATAACCGAATTAAGAGTCACTCAGTGTAGCCCGGATTCTCCTAGCGCGGAACAAGGGCATGATCTATCATCGTCGCCACGCCACGTTTCATCACACAGGTCTTCAAAATGACCGCGAATCCCCCTAAGTTGGATACGTGCATATGAGAAAGGCAGCTTTTCTTGTCTCGGCCGCCATCCTGCTTACTTGCATGATGGTCCCGTTGACCGCTTCTGCGGAAGAAGACTATTCGGCCATGGTCGTCCAAAACCGACGATTCAGCCCCACGCACGAGTTTGGAGTCGCCATTGGTTGGCTTCCTCTGGATGCGTTTACCAAAGGCGTTCCTGTGTCGGGTTCTTATACCCTGCATTTCAACGGTTCTTGGGCCTGGGAAGTCGCACAGTTTAACTATTCGCTGCAGTACGACACCGACTTGTCGAGTGAACTACTTGCGTTCGATCTCGCTCCAACTCCGTTTGAAGTCGTCAATTATTATTTGACGTCGTCGGCGGTTTGGAAGCCTTTGTATTGGAAGGGGTCGTGGCTTAACTCCACACTCTCTTATGGTGAGCTCTTTCTTGCGTTGGGTGGCGGCTACGGCTGGCTCACGCGATCGGCTCGCCCGGCGTTGGATGCCGGTGGTGGATTCCGAGTTTATGGAAACGAGTTGTTCTCGTTCCGGCTTGATATCCGCTACCTGATGTTCTTCGGTGACCAGATTCTGGAAAACTGGGACGTAAAAGATGAACTCTGGATCGGCCTTGGCACGTCGTTGTCGTTCTAGGCTTTTTGCTGCTTTTTTGGGCCTGGCCCTGATGTCTGGATGCTCTTCGCTGAAAATTGCGGGAGAACGTGACGCAGTGTTTGCTCAAGCAGTTGAAGCTTCGCTCGAGAGTGACTCAAACCTCGCTGGCGCGGCATCGTGGCGATACGTCTCAGGCTCAACAGCCGACGACCCTCGTTACGACCGTGCGTTGCGTATTCTTGGCGAAAGCGCCGAGCGGCTAGGTTTCACCTACGCTGCATCACTCTGGTATCTTGAGATTGCTCAAGCCCGTCGTGACGTTGACGTTGTTGACGACGCGGTTCGTGGCCTTGAGCGCATCATGACGCAGAAGGCGTTCGACGAATCGACGATTCTTCGTGGGTTTGTGGCGAGCGAAGACCTCACGGGTCTTCCGCCTGAACAGATGGCGTTCATCTACTATTATCAAGGTCTAAACAGCCTTCGTAACGGTCTGCGCGACTGGGCCAATCTGCAGTTTGGCCTGATTCCTAAGGGCAGCCCTTATGGAGCACGCGCCACCTACGTTTTGGCCGTAGATAAGCTCACCTCTTATGATTTGAGCGGTGCCCAGGCGGACCTGGAAGCGCTCGTGGCAGACGACGAAGAGAAACAGAACCTTCCGGAATCTTTGCGCAACGACATCGAGAGAACTCTTGGGCGAATCGCCTTCGAACAAAACCGATATCGCGATGCGATCAAGAGCTACGAGAAGCTGCGAAAGACGGCCGTTAACGACCCTTCGTTGCTTCTGGAGATGGCGTGGAGCCACTATTATCTGGGCGAATACGAACGCGCGCTGGGTTTGCTTATCGCGCTCGATGCTCCGGCCTACCGTCAGTTGATTGCGCCGGAACGCTTTCTTCTAGAAGCCCTTTCGTTGCGACATATTTGCCAGTTCGAACCCGCACGTAAGGCCGCAGTCCGCCTTCGCGCAGCTTACGGCGGAGCGATCAAAGACCTCTACGACGGCGTTCCGATCAAAGAGTCGGAAGCACTTCGGGGCGCAGCGCGCCTGCGAACCGCAGGCCGCGGAATCGGCGACTTCCGCGTACTGATCGAAGCTGAGCGCAAACGAATCGACGACATCGAAGACGATATCGGACCCGAATTTGCCAAGCGATTGCGTGGAATCTACGACGCTGGCATTGCCGAAGCGTCTCGACGCGAAGACGAAGAGCTCCTTCACGAAATGCAGGCTGTCGCTCGCGAACTCCTGAATTCCGAGGAAGGCGTGCGTTTGATTCTTCATGAACTCGGCGTTGCACTTTTGCGCGGACGCAGACGTCCGCCTGGGTCTGAAACCCGACTTCGCATTGAAGACACGTTCAGTGAAAGCGATATCCTGTATCGATTTGAAGGCGAGTTCTGGACCGATGAACTCGACGACCTTGTTGTGACGATGGAGGACCGATGCATCGACTGATCCCCAGACGATGGATGGGCCGCGGGGCGACCGCGCTACTGTGTCTGACACTTCTTGGCGGTTGTGCAACGACACATCAGCAAGTTCGTGACACCCCAACCGTCGAGACTATTCGCCTCAACATCACGAAAGTTCGTAATGCGATCGAAGAGACTCGTGCCACGATCGCCGTTTCTCGCGGTGCGCAATACTTGCCCGAACTCTATGTTCGCCTGGCCGAGTTGCTCTCGGAAGAAGCGCGATACCATTACCAACTGGCTTACGAACGCGAACAACGCTCGACCAAAGTCCTTCACGTTCCGCAGGTTCGACTTCTCAAAGAAGAAGCGATCGCGACGTACGAGATCGTCCAGGGTCGATTCCCCGACTCTCCGTTGGTCCCACAAGTCTTGTTCAATATCGGTCACGAATTCCGTGAGTTGGGCAACTTCGACGACATGCGAAAAGCCTACCAAACGCTCGTCGACAAGTATCCAGACAGCCCATTGCGCGCAAACGCCCTGCTCGTCTTGGGCGATTACCATTTCGACAGAAATGAACTCGACGATGCAAAACGATTTTACGAAGAGATTGCGAAGGGCCCACTTCAGCCTGTAAGCGGACTCGGCCACTACAAATTGGCGTGGGTCTGGGTCAATAACGGTGAATGCGCGCCTGCCCTGACCAATTTTGAAGCTGCGATCGAAAAATCGAACGCGTGGGAAGCAAGAATGTTGGCCCTCAAGGCTCAGGCCGCAGAGACGCCACTTCTGGTACAACAGGCTACGGCGGCCGGACAGGGTTCGGCTTCGCAGGACGTCGACGTCCGGCGCGAATCACTTGTCGACATGGCCTATTGTTATTCACGCCTACGCAAACCTGGGGATTCGGTCGAGTTCTACAAAAAGATGGCCTACAACAGGTCCACCTACGTGGCAGCGCTGGCGAAATTGGCGAATCGCTACCGCACGATGGACCAGTTCACGGGCGCGATGCTCACGACGCGCGAGCTGCTGACTCTCGGGTCTGCGAGTATCGACCGTCTCGATGATGCGCGTACGCTCTATACGGCGATCAAGCGCCTCAAGGATTATCGCGAGGTTGGCACCGACTCGACGCTCATCGCGTCTGCTTTGGTTCGTTACTACAGCCGAGTCGACATCAAGCCCGATGAACGAAAGCGCATGATCGAAGAGTTCGAGATTTATCTACGAGATCTCGCGACCACAGCGCAGGAGCGCGCCAATCAGAATCGCAAGAAGTCCGGTGACAACGCGCAGGTCGCCAAAGCGTACCGCGTCTACATGGACACATTCCGCGATGCGAAGGAGCGCCCCAATATGCTCCTCAATCAAGCGGATGTACTTGCGCTCGCCGACCAGAATCTTGAGGCCGGCCTTGCTTCTCTGGAAGCAGCCGACCTGCTCGAGGACGACAACGCTCGACGTGACGCCTTGTACGACGCGGTCGTTCATTTTCAGACCTCGCTCGAAAAAGCGTCGAGCCGCGGTCGATATGAGCGCGTGGCTGCACGCTCGTCGCTCAGGCGAGCCGGTGCGACCCTCTTGGCCTACAAGCTCACGGACGACAAAGAACGCCGCGTGAAGTTCGCGATCGCCCAAGCCGTCTACGATGAGGGTCTCTACGTCGAAGCCATCGATAAGCTGACCGCTGTGGCCTACGAATTCCCGCAGACGACCGAAGCTGACGCCGCGATTCGTTTGGCGTTGGATAGCTACAACACGATCAACGACTACGACGGGTTGATGTACGCCAGCCGTCGTTTCATGGATTCATCGAGCCCCGCCACCCCCACGCTCAAGACAGATATCAAGGGTGTGTTGGCGGCGACCGAACAGCGCAAACTTGACGAACTCTCGCTTAAAGCGGCGGGTGATGAAGGCGGCGATATCGGGGTGCTGATCAAATTTGCGGAAAAGAACAAGGGAACCGAACTGGGGGAACGCGCGGTCATCAATGCGTTCGTAGCTTCGCGCGCCGTTGGCGATTCGGAGAACATGTACAAGCTCGCGGACTCGCTGGCCCAGAATTACCCGAAGAGCGAGCAACTGCCCGGCATCTTCACGTCGTTGGCGCAAACTGCGGTCGCTCGATTTGATTACGATTTGGCCGTCAAATTCCTGAAACGGGCCGCCGACGTCAATCCGGCTCAGCGGGTTCAGCTCCTGGTCGCAGCGGGCGAACTCAACGAGCAGTTGGGCAACGTCTCGAAGGCAGAGTCGCTCTTCGACGAAGCCATCGACGGTTCGACGGGTCAGGCTAAGATCGATGCCGTGGCCAAGGTTGCCGTACTCACAGAGCGTACGTCGTCAGGCAAAGACACCCTCAAGTCTCTCAAAAAGTACGAAGACTTGGGTGAACCCGAATCGTTGGCCCGAATTGGTCTTGGAAAGGTCGCTGCGGGCGACGTTGACGGAGCCGAGGGGAACTTCCAATCGGTGTTGAACACCGACACAGCATCTGCGGAATCGGTTGCTCGCGCGCATTACGGCATGGCTGAAGTCATGCTGGCGACAATCAAGCGCTACCCAACACCTAACGATATCGACCTGATCGAAGAATTCATCGTCCTGATTGAAGTGACACAGCAGAGCTACTTGAACGCCGCTCGTCAGGGCAGCGTCGATTATACGCCTGCTGCGTTGAGCCGACTCGCCACGGCGATGCAATTCTGTGCTGACAAGCTCGATTCAGTGCCGATGCCCGACGGGCTGACCGCTGGACAGAAAGATCAGGTCAAATCAGCGTTATCCTCACGTGTCGAGGGCCTCCGTGCCACGGCCAAAGAGGCGCTTGAAGCATGCGGAAATCTAGCTTGGAGCAACGCGAATTTCTCTCCGGTTGTGCGCGAGTGCCTCAAAGGCCGAAGCCACGAGAAGATTTTCGTGCCTTACGACGAAATTGCGGGGCGCAAAGCGTCTCCGATTCAGGGACTTGACGAGCTTCGAGCCGAATTGTCCAAGAATCCTGAAGACGTCGATAAGCTGCGTGAATTGGGAGAAAAATTCATCAACGGTGGTGACCCGCATTCAGCGCGCCTCGTGCTCGCACGCGCCATTCAAGTTGGCGGTGGCGCCATGGAACAAAACCTTCTGGGCGTCGCAAGTTACGAAATCGGCGACTACACGGGGGCTTTTGAGGCTTTCCACCGGGCTGCCGAAGGCGGCGTAGAAGCCGGTCGAGCAAATATGAAAACGCTTCTGCAGAAAGTGAACGTCTCGAAATCCTTGGCGGAGGTCGATAAACGCTTCCAGAAAGGTCGGGACGGCGGCAGGTTGATCAAGTGAGGCAAATGCAGATGGAACGACTACTGATTGGCGCAGCCTTGTTGGCAGCCTCGGCGTGTAGCTCCGGCGTTAAGCCGATAGGCCTTCATGATTCAGATGTGCCGCTCGACGCACGACGCTTCGTGGCGGACGCTCAGGATGCGGTTTCGATCGCACGTGCGCGCCGCGATGATGCTGTGATTGAGCTCCGAGCAACCGAAGGATGGCGGACGGAACTCACGAACACGTCGATGTGGCCCAAGGGCTCCGAAGGGCTACTCAAGAAGCTTGAGACCTTCGCCGACGCACGCGTCAAGATGGCAAATTTGCTGCTTGAACGGGCGGAGCTTCAGCTTGATCTCGCCAAATCCAAATACACGTTGTCGACTGCTGAAACTGCGATGCGCAACGACATCGCGGTGTACGACCTGAAACCCCTTCGAGACGACACCGAAGGAATCCGCCGTGAAATCGAGCGTGCCAACGTCAACGTGGAAGACCAGCGCACCAGCATGGACAAGCTGACGCTGGCCTGGTGGGAGGCTTACGGTGCGTTTACACAAGGTGGAAAGGACACCCCTGTGTTCTATATTTCGCCGGAAATCCTCGCCAGCGCCAAAGAACGTGATGAACGCATGAAGGCCACTCGCAAAGCAAAGGCCAAAGCCGGCGAATCGGCCGAGAAGGAAAGCAGCGAAAAGGCCCTCCCCAAGACGACCGACAAAAAAGACAAAGACGGGAAGGCTCAGCCCAAAGAAGAGAAACTAGAGTTGGATCTCTAAGTTTAAGGACACACGGCGTCGGCCGGTACTTCGAACTCGCAAGGCGGAACGGCCTTGTTCTTGTCAGCGCCGTCGGCAACAACAGCGGCACAAACAGGCACAATCAGGCGTGAGAACTTCGTAGCGTTCGACTCAACGAGAATAGCGACACGGTCCGATCCCGGGCTCGTGCGGCCGTAAGTCAAACGCACAGCGCCTTCGTCGCCACCGCGAATATCGGCAGGAACCGGCCCCTCCAGCACGAAGTTGTTAGAATCATTCCCAATCAAGCAGGCTTTTGAGACCTTCAGGGTCTCGTCCCCCTCATTTTGAAGCAACAGAACCCATTCAAAGGGCGTTCTTTCGTTGTTTCCGGGATCCGCATCCTCAGCCCCCTGGGGCCAAAACTCACCCAATTGAACAGGACTGACGTGAGGCGTGATCTTGGGGCCTACGGTATCATCACCGCTGCTACCACACGCCGCACCGAACACACAAAACACCAAACACATGCGCTTAATCACGACTCAACCTGCTTTGAAAATCCATGGGAACACGATCTCAACTTCGCCGCCTTTGGGTCGAGGAAATTTCATCGTCTTAATCACGCCTGAGACACATTTGGAAACTGCCGAGTCCCCTAGCGTGTTGCTGGCTTCTTTGACGGTACCAACACTTCCATTAGTTTTCACGATCCACTCGAACGTGAGCTTCCCGGCAAGGCCGGGGTTCTTACCAAGCTGCCTCTCGTAGCACGCCTGAATCTGGCCATTATGTTTCTGAATGACTTCCCAGACCTCGCCCTTCGAAAGCGAGCCCGATACCTTAGCTAACGCTTTCACCCCGCGAGCCTTACCGCGAACCTTTCCGGTGCCGCTGCCTTCGCGTTTATCGAGTTTGCCGACATTGGAAGCCACTGATCCACCGATGTCGCCAATTCGATTTCCACCAGAGCTGGTGGCTATATTCACGCCGCCTTCGGGCAAGTTGCCCAGCGTGCCTGTGACATTGAATGCAGCGCCACGCGAGCCAGGACGTGCAATCGCATCAATATTGGTCACAACGTCCTTGATGGTCGCGCCGTCGCCCTTAACGGGCGTCGTGAGGGCGGAGATCAACTGGTCAGCTTTGTCCTCGCTGCGAGGAACGTTGTTATTTCGAAGGCGCTTATCCAACTGCTGTCGAACGGCCTTGGGGATCTTGGCCTGAGCCTCGGACGGGTCCGTCGTCGGCTTGGGTTCGATTCGCTTGGGTTTGGGTTTCTCGACTTTAGGCTTGGGCTTCTCGACCTTGGGCACATCCTTAGGGAGTACACCTTCGGCAAAAACTTCAGCCTGTTCGGGAGCCTTCACCGTGAGTTCAACGCCGAGGTAGCTGGTCAGCAGCGTCGCAAGCCCGCCCACGCCATGCAGAACCAGAGAAACGGCAATGGCCACTGCGTAGATCTTAAGATCTTCGGCCGTGACGATTTGACGCTCAGATTTCGGCGGAATCGGCGGGTTAAAGACCCGAACATGATACGTGACGTCGCCGTCATGGAATTCGGCTGCGTCTCCGCTCGCCAATGAAAACTTGGTTTCCGCAGGAAGATCTTCGCGAGGATTACGACCGCGTCTAACCCAGCCACCCAAGGCCTGCTTGAGTTTGAACGTTGCCTTGCCACCGACCAAACGGGCCGTGAGCGCGCCACCTTCCTTGCGATACCTTCGTAGGGGAGAATCGAGCACCTGAATGTCGAGTGCGCGACCATGCGAGGTACGAATGATTTCAAGGACTGCTTTTGTCGATGCGTCACGAGGTTGCAGCTCAGGGGCTTCGACCAATTCGGCGATCGCAAAAGGTTCGACAAAAGGTTCGTCGTCGTCATCATCGGCTTCCGCCGGAATTTCGAAAATCTCTGGAGTCACGGCCGATGCTGGCGCAGGTTCGGGACTCTGTTGCGCATTTGGCGCAGGCTCTGGCGCAGACGGAGTGACGACAGGCCTAGGTTCTTGCGGAACTGGCACTTCGACCGCGGGTTCCGCAACGACTGGAGCGACGGGCATCGGCGTTGGCTTATAAGCCATATGAGTTGCGGCCACGTCGAGGACCGGAATGACGGCCGGCGCCATCTGTGCTGGCACGCCCGTCGGCAAGGTCTGGCTGACATCTTGTTCGCCACGAAGCTGTGGTGAGGCGCCGACCTGAATCGTCGAATCCAAGTCCTCATGCTGGTGCAACGGGTTTCGGGCGCTGGCGGCCGTATCGTCCCACATGCCCTTCATTTTCGCTGCAGCATCGCCAACCGAACCGGACTCCCACCCCTGCCCTTGCGGCCTCTCAAGCGCGTCGAGAGCCGATTCCACGTCGTCCTCGAAAGGCGACGGCTCGTGCGCATGAATCGGCATCACATGAAGACCAGTTGGGTCCTCGTCTTCGGCCGGAATCAAGAGTTTTTCGAGAAATCCTTGAACCATCACCCATTCGCGACGGCGCTCAAATTGTTGAATCTCGGCCCATTGACTCTGTTTGCCTGGAAAGAGTTGCGAAAGAATACGCGGAACTCGCTCAAGAGCTTTGGAAGGGTCATTTGCCAGACGCAAAAGGTCGTGTCGTAGGTGGTCGCAATTCTCGTAGCGATTGACGGGATCGACCGAAAGCGCCCGCATGACGATCGTATCAAGCTGTGGAGTCACTTTCGGATTAAGAGACGACGGTAGATGCGCGACACCCTCGGCAATCGCTTTGAGTACATCGGCTCCCGACACAGGCGGAGCGCCGGTCAGGAGTTCGTACAGAACTGCTCCCACACCGTAAACGTCCGACCGCGCGTCAGCTGGACGACCGCGCGCTTCTTCTGGCGAGATGTAACAAATTCTGCGCGGCGACAACCCACCGACTCTCGATAGCCATGCTTGTCGGCGAGCCTTGGCCACACCGAACTCACGAACTCGAACCACGCCTTCATAAGTCAGAAGAACGACATCGAGATCAATTCCGCCATGCACCGAGTTCAGCGACCATCCTGCAGCGTTCTTGGCACCGTGCGCAGCCTGGAGCGCCTCGCAGATCTGCACGCCGATGGCGAGCGTTAGAGGCACCGTGAGTGTCGGATAACCGCGTTCCCGCAATTGATGAACGACGTCACCAACGGCCTCCCCGACGATAAGTTCTTCGGCGAACCAGTACTTGCGATCCAAGCCGGCACGAAGCGTGGGGACGATCCCTTTGTGGCGAAGCTGAACGGCAACCGCAGCCTCGTAATCAAGAACAGGACGCACCTGTGCATGTTCCGCAACGTCAGTTGAAAACGCGGTGACGCGAACGAGCGAAGAGTGGTCATAACCAGAGGGCTGGAGGTCACGGCCCAGCCATGACTCCCATCCGTTTTCTTCGGCGAGCTTTGTGAGAAGCTCAATCTGCGTCAGCACCGTTGTCATTTTGCGCTCTCGGTCTGCAATTTTAAGATCTTGGCCTGGCCTTCTTTTTCGATCTCTTTCATTGCTTCGACCTTCGTTTTCTCAAATTGTTCCGTTCCACCGTCACCGAGCACTTCTTGAACTGTGTCGGAAAGGTAGCTCGTTCGAGTCTTCACCATGGAAGGAAGAGGACGAGGAACACGTTGAAACAGGAACACAGCTCCAGAACCGGCGGTCTCGCCTCGAATCAACCGGCCATCGAATTCCATTCGATTTCCGCGCTGCAGAGTTGCGGATGCTGTTTCTTTGACGTCTTCCGGAGTCTCTTCACCGTCTGTTTCATCGTCGCCCTCCTCCGCATCGGCCTCGGGCTCTTTGACTTCTTCTTTTTCTACTTTGGGTTTTGATTTGCGCTTCTTCTTCTGAGCGTAAGCGGAATGGTGCACAACGCTTTCGAACGCCGATCCTGCCAGAGTCAGAATCAAGGCGCTGAGAATGAGAAAAACGAATTTGCGCATCAGCGACCTCACTTCTTCATGATCGCAAGGCGATACTTGTCAAAACCAGCGACGCTCGCGGAGCGCATGACCAAATACAGAGTTTTGTAATCCAACGACTTGTCCGCCTGAATCAAAACAATTGCCGCGTCTTCGTCATCAGCCAGAAGGCCTGCAGCTTCACGAGCCAGCACGTCCTCGTGCGCCTTGCGAAGGTGTTCTACGACCTCAGGAATTTCGCCTTTGGTGTAGTACTGCTCTCGGAATTTCCCTCGATCGAGTTTGATGATCTCTTCGTTCTCGATCTTCAATGAATCAGGGGTAATCGCTAGATTGATCGCGGGCTTCAGGACGGAGTTGGCCGATGACTCAGGCAGTTTTAGGCCTGGATCCAATTTGAACTCGTAATCCTCGGCTTCGAAACTCACGATCAAGAAAATAAGAATGATCGTGAACATGTCCAAAAGGGACGTGAGCATCAATCCGGGCGGTTTGGTTTGTTCAAATCGACTACGCATGACTATTCCACCGTCTCCTCGTCGACCTCGATTTCCATCGCTTGGTCATCGATCGCAGCATTATCCCCAACAAATTCAGGGGGAACAAAGCGCGAGAAAATCGTTACGGGGAACAAATCCAAAAATTTAGGCTCGCCTTTCTCGTCCAGCCCCATGTTTCGAACACGGGTCACGTCCAAGATCTTGACGAGTTCCTGATAATTGAGGTCTTCAAAGGGAAGCACCGTGAGCGTGTTGCTGTCGGGGTACTTGTCCTTGATGCTGATCAGGGCCTTGCGCAGCTCCTCGACTGGATACTCGTTGCCTTTTTTGGGCCACTCCGACGACAAGGCCGAGAGCTCGTTTTCGTCCAGAGAAACACTCGCCGCACTGATCTTGATCGACGCGGTGGTGACCTCAAGGTTGATGGCCACCGTCGTAGGCGTCTTGGGGACATCGGAATCACTCGGACTGAGCGTAGGTGTGCTCGTCGGAATCACACCGATATGGAAGAAAGTCGCGCCGAGCAAAAGGAACGGGATCAGCACCATGAAAAGATTCATGACCGGAACCACGTTGAGCTCGTGTGCTTCTTCCTGCGCCCGTTTTAGCCGCTTGAACGCCACTTAGTCTCCTCAGCGCTGAGCGCGACCGTCAGTGCCCGTGTCGCCACGAACGCCAGCCAACGCGACCAGAATCGAGCTTGCACCGCTCTCCATTTCCATCAGGATCGTTTCCACTCGTTTGGAGAGGAAGTGATGGAAAAGCAGGAGCGGAACGGCCACGGAAATTCCGAAGGCCGTGGTGTACATAGCCTGAGAAATACCCGCAGCAAGCGCTTCCTGTCTTTCGGCTGCTGATGCAGCCGCGACGCTTGAGAACGCCGCGATCAGACCGAAAATCGTTCCGAGCAACCCGAGCAGCGTCGCGATATTCGCAAGAACCGCCATGATGGTGACTCGGGCCTGCAAGCCAGAAATGGCTGCGAGCATCTCGTTTTCCATGGCACGTTCGATTTCCTTCTCGCGACGGTTCGAGCGGATAAGGCCCGCCTTCGCCACGGCCACAAGCGGGTGCTTGCTTGAAGCCTCGGTGGCATCAATCGCTTCACGGAATCGCCGATTTTCGATGTTCGAAACGATTCTGGCGATGAATGCTCGCGAGTTAAGGCGTCTCAAGAGGTAGAGGTTAAAAACCCGCTCCAGAAACATCGCCGTACCAAAGAGAGACACCGTAAGGATGACATACATCATCCATCCGCCGTCCTCGAGATACTGCAAGAGTACATTGCCGCCTTCCGTCCCTGCTGCCGCGAGGACGGGCATCATGATTATTCCACCTGGAGACATTTCATTCTCGGTTTGATGTGTACTTGTTGAGCATCGTGATGCTGGGAAAGTACCACGCGAAAATTAGTCTATGCAAGTTCTCGCAGATTCAGCGTCGTGGCTGAATATCCGGTCGAACAAACTCTTCATCTTGAATCAGCAAAACCGCATCGTCTGGCTCTCGACGATTTGGAGGATCATAACGAAACAAAAGCTGCGCCATTCTGAATGGCCCAGGAGCCGTCGGCCGTCCTTCTGGACCTTGAGCTAAGTAAAGCCAAACATTATTAATTCCCGACACGTCAGGATTGATATCCATGGCTTCAGTGTTCATCAGTTGGATGTTTCGAACGGTATAATTCAGGCATTGCCGGTCGCGGAAAACCACGCGAATCGCCTCGGTGTCGACGACCGGAGGGAGATTGACGGCGTCGACAGCCACCTCAATAAATTTCCCTTCTTCCTTTTGCACCTCGGCAAACGAGCTCGATGGAAGCCGGAACCGCCCGCCTGCCCCTACGATGACGCTGGGACCCGGATCAGAATCATCTTGATCTTGCCAGCGCAACGACTTGTCGCTGGGATCGTATCTCAATGTCCCTACGCCAGGGGTCGTGCCTTCGGACACGTCCGGGATGATCACTCCGGTGATGTGTTCGGGGTTCGAAGCAAATTTCTCGCGCACAAAGCCTTCGTCTTCGATCTCGTATCGATAGCCAAATGAAAGGTGTGCCCGGGCGTCAGTGCTGCGCGGGTCGCTGTGTTGAAGAATCTCGTCACCGTTACTTACGCCGTCGCCATCGGTGTCGCGCTCCGCATCCCGATTCACATAATCGGTCGCGGACATGACCTCCAGCGGGTCAGGCATTCCATCTCCATCGCTGTCCACAAGGGTTGGATCGGTTCCAAGCAGGAGTTCATCACAATCCGTGAGCGTATCGAGATCTTGGTCGGCCCCCGGCACAATGCTTCGACAGGTTGGAGGCAGCGGGTCTTCGGCCACAAGAGGATCGAGACCAGCAAACGACTCGACACGATCTGAAATCCCGTCGCCGTCAGAGTCTCTGTTTCCGGGTGACGTGCCGATCAGAAGTTCTTCCTCGTCGGTTAATCCATCCGCATCGGTGTCGATCAAAGGTCCGTTCGGGCCTGGTTTCGCGTTAAGATTCGCGGCGACCAGGAGCTTTGCGTTCAAGACGGTGCGAAGGTTCAGCACGTCAAAGGCAGGGTTAGACAATCCGCCAATCGCATTGAAGCGCTGATAGGTTCCGCCTCCGGCAAAGGCCATCTTTTCCATGGCCTCTTGCACCTGATCGTTGACCGCGGGCACGTCGATTTCGGCCGCCAAATGGATCGCGTGATAACGAAAGCCAGCGGCGCCTTGGGCGATCACTTGCTCCCGAAGCGCAGAGACCTCAGCCGTGCTGATCTGAATTTCGCAGGTTCCGGATGGGCCTTGTCCCGCGTCGATGCAGGCGGTGTCATCCGGCTGACAACATTCAATGCCGTCGGCGAGCGGCTCCTGACGGCCAGCGTTCACGTGAATAATGACGTATTGAGTCAAAACACGAAGACCGCCCGGTGAATTAGCGATGTCGCCTTCAATCAATGCACGTGCGGTGCGAAGGCCGTCTCTATAATTACGACATTGGTTATTTGTGGCGCAGGTTTGGGGCAACGAAAGAGTGGCCACCGCCGCAAAAAGCTCACCAGGATTCCGGGTAAAACTCCCCTCGGATGGCGCGTATTTGCGGGGAACTGAGCCGTAGCCAACGATCGCAAACTCAACCTTCTGGTTGTTCAACGCGTTGGTCACAAAATCGGTGATCGGTCGGATGCGCAACCCAGCAGGATCAAACGAACCAAACAAGGGCCCCGGAGCCTGATCGACGAGCAGCACTACTTTCACAGGAAAGCGAGCTTCGACAGGGTCTTCGGTGCAAACGCGCCCCGAAAGCGCAACGCGACTGGCCTCTTTGCGCGGACGAGCAGGCGAGTACAAATTGGTATCGGTGCAGCCGGCCAGAACGACCAAAAAAGCGATAAGTCGGGTCCAACTCAAAGGATGCCTCCATCTTCAACGGGGCAAAATGGCACCTCGGCAGGGTCATCGACGACCGGAATTTCCGATCCCTTACAAACCGAGTCGTCTGAGTCAAATTTAGCCGCCTGGCAGACGCCATCGTAACACGTGAGGCCTTTGGCACAGGAGGCGCCGATGCAGGCGCGGGTCATACCCATCGTAATATCGACGTCAGTGTCTTCCGCTGCGCGAACGCGGCGGTCGAAGGTCGTCACAACGATGCCGTTTTTTAGGCCCTGCAGCCGTACCCAACTATCCCCCGAGACCGATTCAAATGAAGAACTTCGTGGCAAATCACGAATCTGGTCACCCGGACAACTCACGAGGTCCTCGGCTCCAGAACGCAACTCCTGCGACAAGTTTTCATCAAAAACCACGATGCGATAAGCATCAACGTCTTGAGGGATGCGAACATCACCACACACGCGAACATTGAAACTCGGCGCGTCGGCGAAGCATCCTGTGGTTATAAGCGCAATGATCAACGGCCAGAATTTCATGGACAGCCTGACAACATGAATATGGCGCAAGCGTACAGCACCGCGCGTTGCCGAGCAATCGGCGTCGAAAGACCTGCTGTTGCCACACGTTCTGCATCAGTCTGTACGTGCTCGGCATTGACCTGGCTGCCATTTCCTTTAGGTGTGCTCAACGCGGATTCGGGTCGTCGTTGCAAGGATTTCAGATGATTTGGCCGCGCTTGTTCCCACCCGCCGCTGGCAAGCGGCGACTCCCGATTCTCGCCCCATTTGGACCGACAATTACGCTAATATTTTGCCGTATTGGGATTGAGCGCCGGATCTTCATTTTCTAAAGCCCACGTGGTAGGGTCTCGGCCTGCAAAATTTAATGGAGCTGATGATGCGAAATGAAATGGGTTGGATGGCTTTGTGTTTGGTGATGGCCGGCACGGCGGGCTGCGCAGCTGACTCCGCTCCCACGGCATCAAAGGGCGACTTCAGTGCCAATCTCGGGGGCAAAGGCGACGCCGATGCCACCCCCATTTCTGAGGCCGGTCGATTTAGGCCGTCGACCGGAGTGAATTCCGGTGACCGTATTCAGGATGCTTCCGGCAAATTCACCAACGGCGCCCTACGCGCGCATCGATTCTACGCGTGGCCCGGGCAGAAAATTGAAGTGTCGGTCAAATCCGACGCCTTCGACACCTATGTGTTGGTCGAGGGACCTGCGCTTGGCACCGGAGAAATCCTGGCAGAAAACGACGATTCAGAGGGCACCAACAGCGGTCTATCGCTGACCTTCGAGAAAGGCGGCGCCTACCGAATCTTGGTTTCTTCGTTTGATTTCCTTGCAGGAGAAAATGGCCCAGAAGGCGATTATTTCATATCCTACAAGTGTCTTGAAAATTGCGAGATGCCCGAGATTTCGCTTCAAGAAATGATTGATGAGATCCGCGCCGAAGTGGGCGATGAAGGCGTTAATCAGTTGTTGGCCACGTCGATCCCGGCATTGATCGAGGACCCACAAATCGCTGGATTGGTTCAACAACAGGCTGAAGCAGCTTTGCAGAACGGGCTTCCCGAGGCTTTCCCGGTCCTTCCTATGAGTGTTGTGAGTCTTGCCCAGGGGCTTCTTGAGTTCTCGACACCCTCGGGTGAGGCTCCTGGCGCCATGAAGTTCGATGTGCAGGCGCTCAAAGAAAAGAATTGCGCACCAGACCGTCCCGGCCTGAAGCCTGTCAACGCAGCGCTTCCCGACCTTTTGACAGGTGGATGGGCAGACCTAAGCTACGGCGACTGCGCCCTTCAAAACGCGCAAGATTTTGCCGATGTCCTCAATAATTTGGCGCTTGAAAATGGCTCGACCGTCGTCAACGGCGACCAGACCTACTCCACCATCGGCGAGGTCATCGACGCGCTTTACGCGTCAGGCCACACAATTGAGGTCAGCAACACCCGGTACTTCGCGAACTTCCTTGGCCTTTGGTACAAAGGCCGTGCCGTGCGCGCTGCCGCTTGGCTCGACTCGGGCATCGACATTGGACACGGCGAGACCTTTGCGCTTCCCTCCCCTCATACACACCATAATTTCCGCGTGCGCGGGCCGCTGATCAATGTCGACATCATGTATTATATGGGCGTTTCGAACGGTACGAGTTTCCGCGCCGTCTCGGATATTCGCCCCATTTGGTCTGGCGGTCGCAATCTGGTGAACTACGACTCGGCTGCTGGCGACGCACAGAAAATCAAAGAAATCTTCGAGCTCGCAGGCCAATTGCGCAAACGCTGGGAAGCCGAAGGCCGAGGCCTTCCCGCCAGCGGTTACGGAATTCTGGGAGTCTGCAACGACTCCACAGCGGTTCTTGAGCTCGGCATCGAAGAGCAGGTCACCATTTATCCCCTGGTCCGCCAAGAACCAGCAGCAGAAGACACAAGCCATCTGGCAAATCTGCTCCGTGGCCTTCCAAATGATCTTGATGATGCCGACCCAGCCGATGCTGCTCAGCGCATCCGCAGCACGCTGCCCTTTGATTCCCTGCAAGACATGCCCTTTCCTCAACTTCGCGAAAACGTTTCGCGCCTCCCATAAATCGTGGAGCAGTTTTGTCCACTTCGCATGATACCGAAGCCTTTCGAGACGTCCCCCGCACCGGGGTCATTTATGTCATGAGCGAGGCCACCAAGGCCGGATACCGTCCCGACTCCGAGGAGTGGACGAATTTCGGTCAAGGGCAGCCTGAAGCAGGCGTACTTGAAGGCGCACCCGCACGGGTGAGCCAAGTTTCCGTCGAACTCGACGATCACGAATATTCGCCTGTGGCCGGACTCTGGGAACTCAGAGAAGCCGTTGCCGCGTATTATAATCGAACGTTTCGTGTCGGCATGGCGTCGCAGTACACCGCCGAGAACGTGAGTATTTCGGGCGGTGGCAGGGCGGGATTGACGCGCGTCGCTGCGTCACTCGGTCCAATTCACCTTGGGCATTTTCTTCCCGATTATACGGCTTACGAAGAGCTTTTGGACGTCTTTAAGCTTTTCTCGCCGATCCCAATTCTGCTCGATCCCGACCGTGGATACGACTTCTCGCTGGAGCAGCTTGAGCGGGAAATCATGGGGCGAGGACTGTCGGCGTTGTTGCTCTCGAACCCCTGCAATCCGACGGGCAAGGTGATCAGTGGAGACACCCTCCGCGGCTGGGTTTCCACAGCACGACGTCTGGACTGCATGTTGATTCTGGACGAGTTCTACAGCCACTACGTCTGGAATGGCGACCCTATGACGGCGTACCTTGAGGCCACGGCGGCGAGGTATGTCGAAGATGTCGACAAAGACCCGGTGGTCATCATCAATGGATTGACCAAAAACTGGCGGTATCCAGGTTGGCGCGTGTCGTGGACATTGGGGCCGAAAGACGTGATCGATCGGTTGGGAAGCGCTGGGTCGTTCCTGGATGGCGGCGCGGCGCGACCGCTGCAGCGAGCCGCAATCGCCTTGCTGGCTGACGACCATGTAAAAATGGAAATCTCGGCCATTCAGAAGCGTTTTCGAGCCAAGCGTTCGTTGGCGTTGAGTCGCCTGACGGCCATGGGCATTCGTGTCGAGAGGCCACCGGACGGAACGTTCTATGTTTGGGGCAGCGTCGAAGACCTTCCAGACGCGATTTCAGACGGGATGGACTTCTTCCGAGCCGCGCTTGAAGCCCAATGCATCTGCGTGCCGGGTGAGTTCTTCGACGTGAACCCAGGCCATAAACGAGCCTCGCGCACGAGCCGCTTCAAGAGCCATATTCGATTCAGCTTTGGACCGAATCAGGAGAGCTTGGAACGCGGGCTGGATCGACTTGAGAAGATGATTCAGAGCTATCGGTAGCTCACTCGTTTTCAATCGCTCCAGCGGCGATCCAGGTCGAGATATCGCCCAACTCGGCCTCGGTTAGAGAGCCTTCGCCCGTCAATGGGTTATAGGGCATTTGAAGACCGACGACGTCGGGATTCTTCTTCAATTTCCACCACAAATAGCTGTTCTCAAAGTCGCCTGGGACGATCAGCTTCATGTCTGGTTTCTGGGCGGAATCTCCAAGCAAGCGCTGGAACGCTCCTTCGCCGACCAGATTCAGATCTGCGTCGGGTGAGGGGCCACCGTGGCAACCTCCGCAATTGGCTTCCAGAATTTTCGAAATTCGCGACTTCCACGTCACGCCTTCGCCCAGCAAATTCAAGCTCGCCGGGTCGACGCTGTACGAGCAACCCTTGTAATCAACGGCAGCAGCGAGGTCAGGCATCCCGGTTTCGGGAAGGCCTTCGACGAAACAAAAAAGCGCCAGCATTTCCTCGATGCTCAGAGGTTGATTCGCAAGCGGCATGCGTGAACCGGGTACGGACAAGCCGTCCATCTCGCCACGTACTCGTGCAATCAGATATGAGTGTTCGGGATCGCCGCGTTTGATCATGGGAACGATCGAGTTTTCATCCGCGCCAAAGACCTGGTTTCTGTTCAGGTCTCCTTGCCGAATGCCGGCTCTTTCCAAATCGGCAGCGGCATCCGTTTGGTAATTTCGCACCTCGGCAATCAGATGTTTGCCTCCGTCCAGAATCCTCCAAGTCGTCTGAAACTGTGCCAAAACCACGTCCCCCTGCCCCACGACCGTCCGCATGAATTGGCCACGCGCCCACACCTCGGTTTGGCTGATGGTGACCGGCGACCTCAAATAGACGTGAAAGCCTGGAGACGTTGCGCTTAGCTCTTCGTTGGTACCTGGTTCTTCTTCGACAGGGGTAAGGTACTCGATGTAGGCGACCTCGATGGACGAGCCAAAGTCGTCCCAGAAATCCAACCGAAAACGGTCTCCGGGGCGCTCACAGCGGTCGTAGACCGACTCGTACTCCCCCGGCTGAACGTTGCAAGGGGCATCGATCGCGGCCAGGAAGTTCGCGGGTGTATGAAGGTCCGGGTACTCTTTACGATTATGGCAAACCCCGTCATTTGGTGTGCAGGTTCGCCAGACAATTTTTCGATGCACATCAAGGCCGGTTCGAAACCGTTCTTGAGCATCCTGAACGTAGAGGTCCGTCCCTAGATAGGGCGCAACCGTGGTCCCTGTTGGGATTTCAGGCCTGGACGGCGTGAACGGAATATCGGTGCCCAGTCCCGCTTCGGAGAAGTCGGGGCCACACGAGGTCAATCCGATGGTCAAAACCAACAAAAGTCGCCACATCACGACACCAAATCGTTAAAGGGTTCATCGGCCGGGAAGAACTCGGAATGGTCACACCCAAGCATGTCCATCAGGGTCTTCATCAGGCCTCGATAGGAGTAGACCTTGCCAAGGGCCTTCAGGTCTTCGATCGAGGTCTCTCCGAACGACCTGCCGCCGTTTCCAGCACGAGAAACCACGCCGCCCATGACCGGCATCGACATCCAGCGTGTCGCGAAATCGCCGCCGTGGTCGGAGCCGCGGGCCGAATTGAATTTGCCGCCACGAGTCGTGCGGCCGAACTCTGAACCAAACACGACCATCGTGTGATCCCAATAAGTACCGCCAGCCGGGTGAGCCATCAGCTTAAGCGCCGTGTGCAATCCGCTGATGAGCTGGTTCAGGTCGTTCATGCGGCCAGGCAGGCCTTCTTCTTCGCCTGAATGCATGTCGTAGCCCCCTTGATTCATGAACACGGCAGGTGAGCCGAAATGAAAGAGCCGAAGCGCCAACATAATATTTCGCGCCGTGCCGTTATCACCGAGCAGCAAGCGGAGCTGGTTATTGGACACGCCATCGAAGGCATCATCGGAGCGCTGAGAGATATTGAGTGCGGGATTGGTAAAAATCTCGGAGTAGCGTTTTGTAGCTTCTCGAGACTGAATATAGGCGTCGATGGGTGCCCGCGTTTGGGGGTGAGCCCTCGTATACATGCGCTGGTCAGTGTTGTCGGACATCCGTCGAGCCCAATCAGGCAGGGACTTGGCCGAATCAAAACCAAATCCCGAAAAGCCTTCCTGAAGCACAGGTGGCCGGTATCCGGCAAATTGCCCGGCACCATTGGCCATTCCGCCACCGCCAAGAACAAAGGACGGAAGAAGAACCTCTTCTGGATTTTCGGCCACACGGTCACGAAGTCCATAATTGATCATCGTGAAGATACCCGTGCCATTGGATGCGTAGCCGCTGACAAAACGCTGCAACCCGGAGCTGTGGTTCCCGTCGGCGCTACCCGACGTCGGTTCGTGGTCTACACATGGCAGAACAGCGATGTCGTTGGAAATATCCAAGACAGACTTCATGCCCAGCGCCGCTCGTGCCGCGCCGTCATCGCCATCAAGCCAGGACGCCTGGCCGAGCAAATCGGCAGGCCCCCACTCTGTGCCGTCTGCCTTTCTGCTCGATTTACCCCACGGATTAAATCGATCGGCGACTTCGCCGTTGAAGGCCGTGGTGAAACGGAACCCGCCATTGAGTCGCACGTAGATCAGATGTTTGACCTCACCGCGCGCCATGGATTGAGCGTAGGCCTGCTTAGGTACCCAGATGTGCGGTATGGCCACACCGGCGCCGGCCAGCCCTACTCCTTTAAGAAACGTTCGACGTCCGAAGTTTTTTGAGTCGCTCATTTGGGCCTCAGTAGAAAAGCATTTCTGCGCTCGAAAGCAGCGCAAAACAGGTGGGTCGGGCGAATTGGGCAGCGGTGCATCCTGTGCATTCCTCTCCAAAGTCGCTGGCTTGAGTGATTTCGTCAGCGTCGGGAAGTCTTCCCAAGAAACGTCCAACCTGGTGTTTGTAGATCGCTGCAGAACTGTCTCGAGTGAGAGCCGAATTGGGGTCGAGACCCGCGGGCAACATCGATTCGATGGCAGCGCCACCCCCCTCGAAGCTGGGATCACAAACTTGATTCACAAAATTCAGTTGCTGAGCAGTCGTCAAAATCGAGATGATCTTGAATCGTCCGCCAACGCTATTGTCGGGGCATCCGCCCAAGCCGCGTGCCACGTTTCGATAACGATAATCGACACCGTCTTCGTTGAAGCGCCAATCCGAATTTTCGACAAGTGCAACCCCTGCCACGGTGTTGGTCTCCAAGAAATCCTGAGGACGAGTCAGGCGATGGTCACATTCGCCCAAATCGTAGCCCGTCATGACTTTGATGGAATCGATCCACGCCTCGGCCTCGACCTGTCGCAGGGGCCCGAAGGTCCATCGATAGGTTGTGGGCGTCGTGTTGGTGGCCGATTGAAGGTAGGGCGCAGAGGTCACGACCGCAAAATGCAGCGCGCGAATATCGCCACCAAACTCAAGAAAATAGCGGACGAGTTCGTCGCGTACCGTCGGCACAAGATTGCCGAGGTCGTAGTCCAAATACTGGTTCAGGACGTCGTCGACGGCCTTCTCCCAGAATAAAGTCTGTGTGGCCAAAAGGCGTCCTGGCGCCTGCAGCTTCTGCCATTCGCTGGCCTTGAGAATGCCGCTCCACATGGTCAGATTTCCGCGTTCGTCCAAGCGAGCGCGGATGTCGGGCTCAAGGATCATCTCGGTGAAGTCACCGTAAAGCGTGCTGGTGCACTCCGAGCGCAGATTGGGGTCGAGATTCCCGTCATCATCGACGCACGGGAACTGGATATGCGCGTCAGGCAGGCGCATCTGCAGTTGGGGATGGTCGTAATACCCCTGATACCAAGTGCCATAGAGGCGACTCATGTCTGAGGCCTCAGCGCCAAGGGGCGGACGGCCGAAGAAGAGCTGATAAAGATAATCTGTGCGGTCTTCTGGGGTCGCCAAACGCCGCGTAAGCACTGGGTGTGCGCTCGTGACGGCTGCAAACTCATCGTAGGAAAGTTCCCCGCGATAGAGTTTCCCGACCAGTTTATCCATGTCGTAAATGCGTTCGACGCTGACAGACTGCGTGTCATACGAAAGCCTGTCGGACCATCGCTTCTGATTCACACGTATGAATTCCGGGCGGTTGATGAGGTTCAGAGCAACTTCTCCCCAAGGCTTGCCATCGCACGTTGCAATCACATCTTCACGCGTGGGGTAGCGGCCGACAAGGTCGACAAAGAGTCGGCGACAAGCTTCGACCTTGACGACGGGTTGGTGGTCCAAGCCCACCCCCCAAAGCCCCTGACACACGCCCCGATTGACGGGATTTGTGAGTTTCAAGGCTTCGCAATACGCCTCGCAAGAAGGGCCACAATCGGGCAATGATTCGTCGTTCGGCAGCGTTGCGACGAGTCGGGCTCGGGGAAGTTCATCGTTGCCTCCGAAGAACTCACCGTTGCTTACTTTGTTGGGCCCCCCGACCAAATCGGACGGTCCGCGCGCGGGGTCGCTGAAGTCAAAAGCGGGATCGTCACATCCCGCCAAGGCAAACAATACGGCGCAAATCGTTGCGGTAACACGCAGCACGTCGGCCTCCTAAAATGGTCTACAATTCTTTATATAAAGGTACGGTTTACCACTCACGCAGTCAAACGACGCGTGTGATAGTTGACAGGCGGCACCGATCCCACACACTGACGCATATCTTTTTCCTGAAGCCGGTGATGCTATGAATCGTACGCCAATCCTCATTTGCGTCCTCCTGTTTTGTTCGTGGTCCGCGGTGGCCAACGCTCAGACGGTGCTCGGCATCGGTCCGGGATTCTTTATTGAAGACAGTGACCTCTCGGCGGAAGAACAGGCCAGCGTAGAGCTGCGTGACGAATCGTTCGCCTATACGAGTGACGGATTCTTGAGCGGCTCGATCTACATCATGAAAGATTGGACCGAATCGCTCCGTCTGGGAGGCCAAGTCACCTACTACGGCACTTATTCTGCGAGCGTGACGCCGGAAGGCGATAATAACGACGAAGAACCACAGATTTACGAGTTCGGAAGGTTGCTAGAAATCTCGGCTCGAATCGAATATCTGCTGCCGGTGACAGACACAGTCGACATCGCGCTGGGCGGCATGGCAGGCTTTCCGATTCTGATACCCGATGGTGACTTTCAAGCCGAAATAGACCGCCTTAAGGACCAAGAAGTCGGCGTCTTCGATTTGCCGCGCGTTGGGTACCTGCTCAGTCCGGTATTTGGCGCGCGTTACAAATACAGCGATCACCTGTATTTTCGCGGCGACCTGCTCTTCAAGTGGGAACAATTATTCCTGTTTCGGACCACCGAAGAAGTCCAAAGCATTCCGTTTCGAAAGACTTGGTCCACGTCGACCCTTCGATCCGAATTTGCGTTGGGTATCGAAGTCGTTCTTTGATGAATATTGCGCGCCCCGTGGGCGTCTGTTGACTATCTGACCTTGCTATATAGGAGCCAAAATGCGCCGCTTGATGATTTTCCTTTCGTTTGCCGTGTTGATGTTGTCGATTTCGGGCTGTGCCAGCATGCGCGCAAGCAGCGCGCGTCAAGCCTATATCCACAGCGCCACCCAGTCCTATGTCTACAAGGCCTCGCTGGAATCGATCTTTCCGGAAGCACGCAAGCTCTTGTTCGAATACGGCTACCAGGTTCGGGATTCAAACAACAACACGCTTGAAACCGAGTGGGCCAGGGACGATTCAACCGAACGACGCTATTTGGTGACGGCGACCAAAGTGAAAACTGGCTACAGCCTGCAGTTCACGCTGAGTGAAATGCGAGAGCGCTCGACTTCGGCGACCACAAGCCGAGATCTAGACGTAGAATGGGTTTTGATTCAACGACTTGACCCGGTATTTGCCCGAAAGGTTCAGGCAGAGGCAGACATTCGCGGCCAGGCCGCCGCGAACTAAGCCAGTTCAAAGAGCAAGACCTCTGCGTCTCGACCGCCCACCAGTTCCAAGCGCGTCTCGTCTGAGATCGCGACGCCGTCCCCCTCCTCCAGTTGCTGGTCATCAAGACTCAGCGTTCCCGTCACGACCTGCAGGTAGTAGTGGCGCGAAGAATCCAAGGGCGAGGTGAGCACCGCATCAGCCCTGAGACGCGCTGAGTAGAGTCTCGCATCTTGATGCACTTTGACGCTGCCTGCTTCTCCGTCGGGCGAGACCAGCAAAACAAATTTTCCATCTCCAGGTTTGATGGATTTCTGCTCGTAGCTGGGTGGAAGGTCGTTTTGGGCAGGTGGAATCCAAATCTGCAAGAAGCGCACTGGCTCCGTTTTGCTGGCGTTGAATTCGCTGTGCTGAATGCCCTGACCGGCGCTCATGCGTTGGATGTCTCCTGGGCGAATGATGCTTCCCGTCCCAATGCTGTCGCGGTGCTCAAGAGCTCCTTCAACGACGTAGGTGATGATCTCCATATTCGCATGGCCGTGTGTGCCAAAACCCTGGCCTGGCGCGACGCGGTCGTCGTTTATCACTCGGAGCGAACGGAACCCCATCGCTGACGGATTGAAATACGATCCAAACGAGAAGCTGTGATGGCTGTTAAGCCAGGAAATCTTGGTGTGGCCTCGGTCCGCGGATTTCTGAGTCGTTTTCATGATGCCTCCTTATTGACATGTGTTGATCCTAGAGTGTTTCCGTGAGAAGAAAAGACAACCATCCATCAACTGTTTGTTGCTAGAGAGAAACAATGAGCCGCATCGTGGATCTGGAAACGTTTGTCGAAGTGGTCGTTCAGGGCAGTTTCACACACGCCGCTGAGAAGTTAGGGGTTTCGAAGTCGTACGTAAGTAAACAGATTGCGTCACTTGAAGACCATCTTGGCGTGCGCCTCTTGAACCGAACAACGCGCAAGATTGCGACCACGGATGCAGGTCAGGCATTTTTCGAGCGAGCTCGGCGAATTCTGGACGATGTCGAAGAGGCTGAGCGCTCGGTGATGCAGTTAAACACGGCGCCACGAGGTATTTTGAAAATGTCTGCGCCGATGTCATTTGGTTTGCAGTACGTCACGCCCATCGTCGCTAAGTTCATGTGTGATAACCCGGAACTGAGCGTCGAATTGGATTTCAGCGACCGCGAAGTCGACGTCATCGATGAAGGGTTTGACCTCGTGATTCGAATCGGTCAATTGGCGGATTCGAGCTTCATCGCGCGCAAAATTGCGCCGGTTCGCCTGGTGACCTGTGCCAGTCAGGATTATCTGAAGCGGCGCGGTACACCTCGAACTCCGCATGATTTGAGCCGCCATGAGTGTCAGCATTACACCTATCAATCCTCGCCAAGCGCATGGCGCTACGAGTCTGAGTCAGGCGATGTCGTTCATGTGGCGGTGTCAGGGCGAATGAAGGCCAATAATGGCATCGCGTTGCTTGAGGCCTCACGTCTAGGAATCGGCATCTCTGTGTTGCCCGATTTCATTGTGAATGAGGACCTGGCGAAAGGAACTCTGGTTGAAGTGCTTAACGATTGGACGCCGGGCCAGCGAGCGATTTGGGCGCTTTACCCACATAACCGACACCTCTCGGCCAAAGTCCGACTTTTCATCGACTTCTTGGCCGAAAACCTGAATCCAGTGCCGTGGGCGATTGGTCCAAGCTCGAACTAACCAGCACACAAACCGATGAAACAGAAGGGATTTCTACACCCATTTAAATCATCACCGCTGAGTCCTGATAGTCGTCATAGGTGTCGACTCACTGCTCGATGCTGAACTATTTTTAAACGTATATGGGGCTTATATGAATCTGTGGAAAATCTTGTTTGGCGGTGTCGTAGCGACTGCAGCCATGCTGCCAGCCGCGGCCTTCGCGTGCAGTTGCTCAACGGCGCTGGTCAACCAATTCCAGATCGGCGGGGAAGGCGTGATTCCAGTCAACGCACTGGGCGTTGCGTGGCACACGAATCTTGCCGGCGAGGTCCCTGCCGATAAGATTTGGGTCGAACAAGTTGAGGGAGACACGAGAACCCGTGTGGACTTCGCGATCGAAAGCCCACTTGAAGATCTTTATCTGATTCGCCCAGCAAATTGGGCTCAGGGCCACACGTATCGAATTCACGCCGAAACCGATCGTTTCGTGGCCTACCCCTACACAGCCGAAGATTGGATTCGTGAAGTTGAGGTGCAAGTTGGGCCGCCGGTTACTACTGAACCAACGGGAGATATCTTCGTTGACACGGCCAAGCCCGATTCAATTCGAATTTCGAGCAACGGCGGCGGATGCGACACTACTTTCGAAGGCGTAGGCGTTGGCGTCTATATGCGAAACTTGGAGATCGACTACGGACTCCTTTTGTTCACGACAACTGTGGATGGGAAAGCTTGGGCGCCAAGAACCGACCTTTGTGAAGCCAATCGACCAGGTGAGTCGTGGGTCGGACGCGGCCAAGATCGGTTGGTCGCGGTTTGTGATGACTCGTTTGTTGAAGACTTCATGCTGGCGCCGGGATCACATACCGTGTCGATGTCGGCGCGGCTGCCGGGGACCGATATCATCTTCACCAGCGAGAAAGTCACGGTTGAACTGACATGTCCTGAACCAACACCGGTGGAAGAATCTTCCGAGACTGGTGGCGGATGCCAATCCACCCATGGATCGACGGGTTTCATGCCTCTGTTGGTCCTGTTTGGATTTCTGGGCAGACGAAGGCGCCGCTCTTACTGACTACCGTCGCACCCGCAGCAGTCACCATTTTGCCGACCCGTTGTGCGAGGCCACGTGAATTCGGTGGGCAATTTTTCGCCTCGCAGTATTCTGGCTGCCAGCGCTTCGGCCAAGTATGGGGCGTAGAGCAGACCTTTGGCTCCCAAACCACCCAACACAAAAACGTTTGGTCGAATCTCGGTCAACACCGGCAGTCGATCTGGATGCACCACTGACCGGGCACCGCGCCAGACCGCGACGTTTTCGCCGATGAGATGACCGTCTTTTTCGGCCCGAAAACGTAGTTCTTCGACGGCTTCGACGTCCGGGCGGGGAGCATCCAAGAAAGTATGTCCAACGGCGATACGGTCGCCAACTGGATACACATGCGCGCTGCCAAAATGCGCCTTGTCGATTCTGCTGGCAAAAAACGCGATTTCGCCGTGAACCACGCGGGCGTCAGGCATCTGCAGCCAATCCTGCAATGACGTGCCAGGACAAATGACGACGTGGTCGTACTCTTTGACGCCGTGGATGGTCGCTACCCGCCGCTTGCCGTTGCTTTCCAGCTTGGCATCAGCCGCCTGTGAAACGACCGCAGGAGCGAGCTGAGTCAGCCATAGGGGCATGTCCACAACCCACGCGCCGCCGTATTCGAACCCCGTCGCGAACGCGGTAATTGGCACAGCTTTATTCGCTCGCGCCAGAGACTGCGCGAGCCGTTTGTCCTGCCGGCGAGAAATACGGATTGCTTCAACACCCAAGGGGTATCGGTTCAACCACTCGACGGTGCGTTCGTACGCTTGGATTTGATGTAAAGGCGGGTCGAAAGTGCGGCCTGGAAAGGCATGACACAGAGCAGCTGGCACATCGGAGGCGCGAGGGCCTGGCCGATCATAGAGATCCACGTCGACGCCCAGAGCTGCGACCACGCAGCGTCCAGCGATTCCCCCACCAATCACAGCTATTCGTGCCACTACAACCACCAAGTTGTTTCAGCCGGGCTTCATCACAAAGGCGTTGAGCCTGCGCCGAAGCAAGACGAATGGCAGGCCAAAGGGCTGCGCAACGGCGAATCTACTTAGTCTTTGTCACCGTCGAAGTCTTCGCTGGTGTCATCATCATCGTCGTCGTCGTCGAAGTCGTCATCGTCGTAATCTGCATCGAAGTCGTCATCGTCATCGTCCCCATCGAGATCAACCTCGTCATGGGTGAAGTCGATGTCGATATTACTCAAGGTCTCGGTGATGAGATCGAGTATGTCCGCAACGTCGGTGCCGTCCCACTGCATAAAGAGTTCAACAAAGAATTCGTCGGCAGATGAACCAGAACGAGACTCGATGACTTCGATGTCAGCGTTTTCGAGACGTTTGATTACCTCTTCGGCAAATCCTTCGCCCTCGTCTTCGGCTTCGAACGACTCGGTCGCGTGTTCACAAATAAATAGGACATCATTTTTGTCCAGATGAATGAGCATATAACTTCCTGCACACTCTTGGAGACCAGTAAGCTTGGTCCGCTTAGATTGCGAGCGAGTTACACAATTTTTTTGGCTTGGTAAACCCGAAATCAAATACAAATGTATCAAAAATCAGAGGGTGCCATCTAAGGTCGCATCAACCATCAGATAGCCCTCACGCATAACCACCGGTCGAGCCAATCCGAATTCGACTTCAAACGCCGAAAGTGCGGGTGCGAGCGTCCCCAAGCCCGAAAGATCTGGAACGGGTAAAGCGATGGAAAGCGAACTGTTGAGGGCCGTGACGAGCTGTGGATACACCTGAGCTCGAATCAAGGTTTCCAGACCCGCTGGCGACAGCAAGGCACCGCCAGCACTGCTCGAAATCACCCAGGTGATGATTCTGGGTTCTGCATCAACCACGAGTTCCAACGTGCCGTCGACCAGATCAAACGCCATATTGGTTTCGATGTTCACGCCGTATCGGTCCGTTCGTCCTAGAACCTTCACTTCGAGTTCAAGTTGTCCGATTTGGAGGACCGTCGTCGAATCTTGTCCCTCAAGTGGCGGCCGAATCAGGGGCTGTATTTTGCCAGAAATGATGGCCCGTTCTGCTGTGATTGGCAGTTGTTCGGTGACATCGAGGTCCAGCAAGCCAGCATCCCAGAGGCAATGAAGCAGACCGTTTATCAGCGTCTCCTTGAGGGCAATCTGAATGCGGCTGGACTCAAAAAACGGATTCGCCGAGGCGATTTGGGTCGCGGGAATCCCTCTCGATTCCAGATGGACACGTGGAACGTCGAGGTGAGCTTTCGCTGCGAGACCGGCATCGAGTCTGCTTCGTCGGAAGGTGTTCAGGCGGGTCATTCGTGCGTCAAAAAACAGCGTCAGGGGCGTGCCAAGCCCAAGGTTGAGGTCAAACGACTGATTTTGCAGTGCGGTGTCTAAAGCTCCGATGGTGCCAAGAAGCAAATCTGGAAGCTGGTTCACAAAGGCGGACTCGAGGGTATCAATCAACAGCGTCTCAAGCGTCGAACGCAGGGCGGACTGAGCGAGCGTGAAGATCGCGTCAGCCTCTGGCGATACAAAATTCGAGGTTGCGTCTTCGACCGCAAGTTCCAACGCGCCGACAGTCACCTGGACTGGACCGGTGCCGGTTTTCGTGACGTTGAGCCGCACGAGCGCGCTCATGGTTGCTTCGATGTCGCCCGATAGGTTTAGCACCTGCCCATTGATGTCGAGTCCACCTTGCGTGGTGGCGAGAAGGTCCGAGATTTGGAGGTAGAATTCGATTCCGCCATCGACGACTTCTCCGATGATTCGTGGTTTTCCAATGTCGATGTTTTGGACCGTTAGGTACGCCCCCGCTGAATCGATGACGGGATTTGTGATCTGTTGGTTCAAATCCACGTAACGCAGCACCAATTCGAGGATATCGACGAAATCTTTCGTCAGATACTTGCCGTCGTTTCCACGAGTCAGTGGGCTGCTGTCGTCAACAAAAGGCTGGCCCATCCAGAATATGATTGCGTCGTCGATCTCGATGCCCGGTTTGTCAAAAAGGATCGGTTCGTAGACAGGCGCCCACAAAAAATCGACGCCGGAAATGGTCGACTTGGGATTCACCTGGTCCGTGGCTGTGACCTCGACGTGATTGACGCCAAACCGAGGTATCACAACGGTTTCAAAGCGTCCTGCGACAAGCGGAACTTCTTGGCCGTTGATGTAAACCACGATGTCACCATGGGTGTCTGTCGCGCGGCCAGCGACCCTAATCGTGGGCGTAGATCCGTCGATTTGTTCGCCCGGAAAAGGTGCCTCGATCAGGATGACCGGCGGCGAGTTGTCCACCACGATCAGGTCATCACCGCAAACCCCACGGCCATCGGCTCCAGGCGTCAGGGCACATGCCGTGAAGGTGATAACCCCTTCGGATAACAACTCCCAGCGGTCCCCATCACGTCGGGCCGACTCGCCCGGCGCCACGGTCAGATCGAAGAGCGCTTCTGGAATGACGTCGCCATTCAGGTCATAAACGACGACCTCGGGGAGCAGTTTCGCACCGATGGCGTAGCTGGTCCGTCCCGGGGTCATGTTGATGGTGACGAAACGTGGAACGCGAAGTTCCGGCGCAGCATCCGGTTCGACGCGGGCGTCGGGTCCGGCGTCATATTGGGTGGGCGTTGGGGTGGTCGAGCCCGTGGCCTGATCGTCACCACAAGCAGCGAAAATCAGGGCGAATATGAGAAATGCATGTTTCATCATCATTGTATCGCGAAGTTTCCGCGCAGAATGTACTGCGACGATGTTTGAACGGTCGAGGTCGGCGAAATCGTCATCTTCCCGTTGGCTGGAAGGCCGTAGGCGCTCAGCGATGCTGGAAGTGTGAACGAAGGTATTGGCAGTGAGGGCAACGCATTATTGAGCGACGCATTCACGATGCCCTGGACCAGACCGTTGAGGAAGCTCTCAACGATGGACCGTGTGTTGGCGTCCAGTGAAACCGCGTTGGTCGAGAAATACAGGTTCTCGATGGTGATCACACCAAATTGAAGGGTTCCATTTTGAACCGAAACATCGGTCGTCGCGGTCGCTCCAAGCGTCATTGGAAGGCCCGCGTCAAAGAGTCCGGGATAGATAAGATTCAGCCGAAGGCCGCCCAACATCAAGCGGACCTTGTTTCCGGCGATATTTTCGACGACCGGGGGCAAAAGACCTTCGATGTCGGCTCGCAACCCTGAAGGAAGCCCTGCCCCGCCCGAGAACTGAGATCCGAGTGTCGTGTTCAGGAAACCGCCTCTCCAAAGCGAATGCAAGGCTTGATTCAACACCGCCACGTAGATGGCCACGATCACGGGCTGGCTTCCCGCGGGTTCGACATCAAGCGCCTGAGGCGGCAGTGGCGTGCCAAGACTTGGCAGGGCCACCGAAACCACTTGTGGGCGAATTCGGGTGCCGATTCCAAATCGTGCGCGGCTGGTGTTTACGCTGAGGCCCGTCAGGTTCGTCCCAAAATCCAAAGTCACCTGCCCGTTGCCCTCTAGGCGCGGCACGGCGAAGGTCGTCCCAAACGACGAGATGTCGAGGGAGCTGAACACGCCATCAAGGATGCCGTTGAAGTTGTTGCGCACGAAGTCCTGAATCGAATCACGAATCAGGTTTCGAACTGAGCCGTTGAAGAGGCTCACCACCACGTTCACGATGGCGCCATCGATGCCATTAAAGCTGGTGGATACCGACCCGACCGACGTGCTGGTACTGCGAACGGTCGCCTTAGGGCGTCCCGCTGAGCTCGTCAGGTCGATGATCATATCGACGTCGAGCGACGAAACCGTCACCCATCCTGTGGTGTCGTAAGGAATGCCTGAAATATGGCCTTTGATGCGGACTCGCACACGAACATTCTTCACCCTGGCTTGAACTCTAAGTCCGCCGTTGACGAGTGAGAGCGTCGTTGTATTGGGTCCGTCGATCTGCGTGTCCAGATAGATCACCTCGCTGCGAAAGAGGCAGACGCCCAGCACTTTGGTGTCACACGTGCTGGGTTTGAGCGGATTGGCAGCCAGCATCGAAGAATGAAGTTGGTCTCTTAACTCGGTGGCATTGAGAACGCGGTCGAGGATATCTGCAAGAGAGTCAATATCCGCACGGTTCCCGTCGTCGATGGAGGCAGGGTTCAATCGAAGCAAGACGCCGTTATCCAAATGGCTCGACGGTCCTTCGGCTTTCCAATCGTCCGAGGCGAGGAACGCGCAGAAGCGGGTATTTTCTTCGCCAAACGCGTCGGTCGCCACCAGCTCAACAAAGTTGATTCCCCACGTCACGTTGATTGCAGAAGAAAAAGATCCGTCAGGATTCACTGGCACGGCAAGCCCATTGACTTTCACATTTGTCACGCCGCTCGCGTCGGCAACCGTTCCGCTGAAATTGACCTGAGAGCCCACGGCCACATCGATCATGCCGCCATCGACGGGCGTTCCGCATTCGATGGCCGGCCCGTCGCTGTTGATCACAATCGTGGCGGTCTCTTTCAACGTCACGCCACCAGACGTCGCGCCGTTGACGCGCACAGTGATCGTGTACGTTCCTTCGGCAGCGTAGCGAAACCGACCCGTACCAAATGGTTGGCCCGCAGGACTGCTGGTGATCGAGACGTCTGCTGCTGGAATCACGTTGCCAAATTCATCGGTGACGACGTAGGCGATTTCGACGACTTGCCCGATGGCGTAAACCTGTTGGTTGGGCACCACCGCGATCGCCAACGACGCAGGCAGACTGGGAGTAACCTCGACCTGCTTAAACTCTTCGACTTGCGCGCCGTCTACATGACAGGCGATGTCGTAAATACCGGCGATTTCGATTCGGATTTTTGAGTCTGAGATGGTCGTACGGTCGGACGGAGTGGCCTGAAGGACAGGTTCAGCGTCCAAAACAGGATTTCCAAAAGCATCAATGACCTCGCAGGTGGCGCTCACATCCTCGCCCGCCTGAATATGGTATTCATCGACGGTTGTGACGACCGTGTGCGGGGCGCCGGGTAAAATCTCGAGGGTTGCCGGCGTGTTATCAACGATTCCGTAGAGGCCCAATCCACACTGAACGCCTGCACGTCCAGCTCGTGTCGCGATGACATCCGGCCCCGTGAGATCAAACGAATCAGGGGGGGTGTACACGATGCTAAAGTCCAAACCGCGCGAATCGATATCCTCGCCGTATTGGTCCAACAAACGGCAAGTCACAACCACCAAATCGCCGGCTGCAACGACCGTCGATAAGAGGTCGGTCTCCACGGTGGTCGGCTGCAATGGCGAAGAAACGTCGGGCAAGCCTGAATCGGGCTGAACCTCGTCACCAACATCGGCTTGGGCCGAGTCCAAGACTTCGCCAACGTCATATTCTTGGCCAACGGACGCAGAGTCGTCGCCCCCACATGCTGCGAGGAGCATCATGGCCATGAGGAAGAGTGAACCGATGTGACGCGTAAATTGCATCAAATGCCCCTCGATATTCAAATAACAGTCTCGAACAAGTGTACGAGGGAACCGGACTTGCTGCAAATCACACAGCAGGAAGCAGTTCTTTGGTCTCCATCCACCCGTAGATGGCTGACGCAACTTCGACCGGGTATTGCATGTGGACATGATGTCCGCCCGGGAGTTCGACCACGTAAAGGTCTCGAATTTCGGACATGCGGCGTTCTGCGATGGTCGCGTCGTAACGCAATCCATCTGCGGCAACCACCAAACAAACGGGCACATCAACGTTGGCCAGGAATGCCGATACGTGGGCTTCGGTGAGACGAAGCGTGGAAGTCATGCGAAGTCGGGCGTCATGCGAAAACACCCAGCCTCCGTCGACCTCAGACAGCCCGCGCAAGACAAGCTCACGCGTGGCATCGGTCGGGATTTCGGGGACCAGCTTGGATCTGCGTTCAACGGCCTCTTCCACGCTTGAATACACGCGATTCGGCAGGCTGGGCGTTTTTTCTAACGCGGCCGTCCGAAGGGTCGACACGGCGTCCAGCGGCTCGGTGGTCAATGGTCCGAGGCCCTCGATCAACACGACGCTCTGCACACGCTCAGGGGTGGTGGCTGCGGCCATGAGTGCGACGCCAGCGCCCATCGAATGTCCAAGGACATGGCACGATTCCCACTCCAAGACGTCCAAGAGCGCTACCGCGTCTGCGACGTAGTCGATGTAATGGTAGGCCGAGCCTCGGTGGTCAGACTGGCCGTGGCCAGCCTGATCCACCAAGACCCAATCGAATTCGGGAAATTGCCGAGCCAAACCTATCAGGCTCGCGGAATTGTCCATCCAGCCGTGAAAACCAAGCCAACGCGGTCCGCCTTGAGTTCCAAATCGCTGACAGCGCAGGGTCAATCCACGTACTGAAACTTCCATGACTCAGAGCTCACCATGGAAGTACAACTCAGCCTGAAGGCCGAAGTGGTCGGAGAGATTCTGCTGTTCGCCATCCACGTCCACTGGTTCGGTGAAAATTCGTTTAGCAGAATGAGCGGTCCACGAAGCATCGCTGCTGAAGATATGGTCGATCGTTTTGTCGCCGGACTCGGTAACAAGCGTATTGACTTCACAGAATGTGCATTCGTAAGCGGCCAACGAGATGTAGGCGCTCGACCAGCCAAGAGTCGTGAACTTGGTGTAGTTCTCGGGCAATTCCGCGTCCACGCCGGTGCCAGATGGGCCCGCATTCATGTCGCCCATGATGATGACGCTGCCTGGTTCAGCTGCGACCATGGCCCCCATATCGTCAATCTGCTTGGCCTGTTCTTCTGCGTACGAAGTGATGTCGCTGCCGTCGGCCTGAGGGTATTCGGTGTTACGAATATCAGCACTCAGGTGGGTGCAGTAGACGCGCTGGTTGCCGGTGGGCAACGCGACGTCGGCCTTGAGCACTGAACGCGCAACCTGCGTCGCGAAGAATGGCGTGTGCTCAGTGTTGCTGAGCGGGTACTTCGACAGAAGCAGAAGGCCGTTATGCGCATTCGAGAAGAACGCGCTCTGGGCTCCACCTACGCAGGCTGTCTTGATGTCTTCGTATTCGTTGCCGAGCTGGCCGACCAGACATTGCGAACAATCCGAGGGCAGCGCGAAAAACTCGGTCTGACAGCTTCCAAGGACACAGTCCTGCAAGCCGTCCGCGGTCACGCCTGGACAGTTAGTTTGAACGCAGGCGTCGACGTCAACGATGTCGGCTGCTTCACAACCCACCTTGGTTTCGTCTTCAGAAATGAAATAATACGAGTGCGGCAAATTGGTCGCGGTCGCCGTGACGATCGCGTCGATGTTGTCTTGCTTCCAGACATTTTCGGCATCCTGATTCAGCCAGACTTCCTGCAGACATACGACATCGGCATCGAGCCCGGCCAACGCGTCGGCCACCGGCTGACGCCGTGCATCGGCAAGAGCCACAAAACCGCTTGCCAATCCAACGTTATAGGTCACAAACGAGACGCCGTCGGTTTGGTTGTTGGTCCCACTCGTGGTGCCGTTGTTGGTAACATTATTTGTCGCGTTATTGGTCGTGTTATTCGTCGACTTTTTTTCGTCGTCTCCACAACCAATTGCAAGACTCACCACCAATCCAACCAGAAGTGCACGATTCATAGATACCTCAGCTATTGCGTTAAGTTTGAATTTCGTACACCCATGGCGTCCACAAATCAAACGTTTGGCAAATCGTCGCTCACTTGCTGAGCGCGCAGCTCGAACACGAATCTGCTGGGACGCTCCCATGATATCGATACTGGTGATCCTAATCTGTTCTTTCCTGCCGGCGCTCGTCATTTGGCTGGAACATCGTTTCGCATGGGCGCGAACGCTGGGCGGCGTGATCATCTGTTATTGCGTTGGCATGTTACTCGGTTACGTGACGGATCATCCGCCCGAGGCCCAATCACTTGCCGAAGTGGCCATTCCATTGGCCATTCCGCTGCTCCTTTTTGGAGTGAACGCAAAGACCTGGCTGTCTGAGAGCCGCAGCGCCCTGCTGTCTTTTGGGTTGGCGGTCTGTTCGGTGTGTGCGGTGGGCGTTTTTGCAACGCATATCTACAGCCATCCCAATCTAGGCCTCTTGGTCGGCATGTTGGTGGGCGTTTACACCGGGGGTACGCCCAACATGATGAGCGTTGGAATGGCGCTTGGCGCGCCTTCCGAGACGTTTGTGCTCCTGAATGCGACCGACATCATGTTCGGCGCCGTTTATTTATTCTTCACGATGACTGCAGCTCGCGCCGTGTTGGTGCGGGTGCTCGGCGAGTCACCGACCGCCGTGGAAGATCTTGAGGATCGAATCTCCAAACACCCATTCGTGGTGCGTGACGCCGTATCAACGATCCTGCTGTCGGCTCTTTTTTTGGGAATCAGCGCGGGCATCTCGTACCTGTGGAATCAGAAGATTGAACCTGCGGTCGTGTTTTTGAGCCTCACAACGCTTGGCCTTGCCGCATCGGCGTTTCCCAAAGTGCGGGCGAAGCATTCCGCGCAACACACGGCGAATTACCTCGTATTGGTTTTCTGCACGTCCATTGGTGTGGTTTCTAACCCGGAGACTCTCGGTGAAACACCAATCGTCATCATGGCGTTAACGGCAACGATGCTCTTCGGTTCATTCGCGCTGCATATGTTCCTGTGTCGAATCTTCCGAATCGACGTCGACACCGCCATCGTGACTTCCGTTGCCGCGATTTTGGGACCTGCCTTTGTTCCGCCGGTGGCCGCGCGACTCAAGCGCGAAGACGCGTTGGCGTCAGGCCTTGCGATGGGGGTGATGGGCTACGCACTCGGCAACTACCTGGGCATCACGATCGGTCTGGCCTTCGCCCCATGAACTCGAAAAAAAACTTGTGCTCTTTGAACTTAGTTGTTGACACCAATGGATCGCACCTTTAGCTTATCCCCAGATCGGACGCAGGAGCGCTTGTTAACTTATTGATCCGAGTATTGGCGGTAACGCAGTGGTGAAATATTCGGATCAAAAACGCCAACTTAGCTTCAAAACCGATCTGCGATGATTAATCGATCCGATCAAGGATGAACGAATCGAACGTCGTTAAGCCCGCGTGCAAGACCAAGGATGGTCATCACGCGGGTTTTTTTTGCCTAATTTTTGGGAGTGGGAGCCGTAATTGCCAGCATGTATGCGGGCAAGATGCCCTCGGACCGGGTCGCAGTGCGGGCAAGATGCCCTCGGACCGGGTCGCAATGCGCGCAGGATGCCCTGCGAACCGGGACCGAATCAGTTGACCTGAATCAGCTGCACATCAAAGACAAGCATGCCCAGTGGAAAGCCCTCTTTCCCTTGATAGGCCAGATCTTGGGGAATCCAGAGGCGGCGAATCTCGCCCTCGCTCATCGTGCCCACACCCTCTTGCCAGCCCTTGATGACCTTATCCAACGGGAAAGTCGCCGGTTCGCCACGCTCCAACGAGCTGTCAAAACGTGTACCGTCAGTCGTCCAGCCCACATAATGAGCGGTGACCGTCGCTGTTGGACCCGCCATTTTCCCGCCCTCGGTCGGTGAGACAAGGACTTTGTACGCCAAACCAGAGGGGGTCTGAGTCACGCCTTCAGGCACGGCAGCAACATCTGCAGGTGCGTCGTTTGTCATCGTAAACGTGGTCACCTGGACGGGGGTCGCCAATTCTTGTTGCTGGGTGACCGTTTCGTCTTCAACGGGGGGCGTTCCGCCACACGCTGCCAGAGCCACGACACTTAAAATTATCCAATATTTCATACAGTTCATCCTATGTTGCGCTCGATCGTCTCGAGCAATTGAGAAGTTGTAAAAGGCTTCACGATGACCTCTCCAAATATTTCCTGCCCGTCGCGACTTACGCCTGCGTAGCCGGACATGTAGAGAACACGTAAACCGGGGCGTTGCTCCCGAAGCCGGTCTGCGAGCTTGGTTCCAGACATGTGCGGCATCACCACATCCGTCAAGAGAATATCGATTTCGCCTTCGTAGCGGGCTGCCGTTGTCAGCGCTTCCTCGCCTGAACGCGCAGTGAGCACCCGCCAACCTTGAAATTCGAGGATATTGCGAAGAGTGGTGAGCACCATGGGTTCGTCATCGGTGAGCAGTACTGTTCGTATCGGAGCATCCGAGATGCCCTGAGCGGCGGGGAAAATAATCGTAAACCGAGTCATCGTGCCGTCAGACTCAGCCTGAATCGCGCCGCCCAGGTGGACGATCGTCGAGTAAGCGGTCGCAAGCCCGATTCGAGGTTCACCATCGACCCCAGACCAGAACGGTTCGAAGATGTCGGCGATCTCGACTTCGGAGTGGCCCCTGCCCCAGTCCTCAATCACAACCACCACACCGCTGTCGGCCACAATTGACGCGACCTCTTCGGCATCGGCTGCACGCACAATGATGTGGAATCGCGATCCAGATGCGGGCACCTCACGACTGTGGAGCGCCAAATTGACGAGAATTCGGTCAAGTTGCGCCGGATCGAGACGAACAAGCGGCGCGGGTTCGATGAAGAGAGAGAACTGCACGTGCTCGCCAAGGCTTCGGTGGAGGAGTTCTCTTAGTTGCTCGACCTGATGCCCGATGTCCGTGGGCACCGGCGTTCCGTGTCGTCGGCGTCCGAGGGCGGTGAGTTTGCGCACCAGGCCTGCGGCGCGCGACGCCGCGTCACGGATATTTCCGATATCGTCGAGTGCAGGAGAATCCGCCAGCTCTCGCGCAGCCAGGTCCGAGTAGCTCAAAATCACGCTGAGCAGGTTGTTGAACTCGTGCGCCACGCCTGAGGCCAACCGCCCAAGGGCATCGTAGCGCTGAGCACGATAGAGGTTCTCTTCGAGGATAACGCGTCGTTGCTCCTCGAGTTTCTCGTGCGTGACATCACGCGCGATCGTCAAAAACCGCTCCTCACCCATAATATTGGTGCGCGAGGCGCGGAATTGAAACCAATGGGTCGCGCCATCTCGTGCGCTCAGCGGCCAGACCACGGAGGGTGAGCTTGCGACAGCGTCCGCCAATGAAATATTGCCCAGTTCCGCGGTCGCAGCGCTCAGGCTGTCTAGAGTTTGCCCAATGACCTGTGAGGGTTCGTAGCCAAGGACGGTCAGTCCGTGGTTTGCGGCCATGATCGTGCCGTCCTCGATCGTATGAATCAGGATCAGGTCCCCGGCTTTTTCGAAGATCTCACGATAATTGCGTTCGGACTCCTCGAGCGCAATCGCCGAGGCTCGACGAGCGGAGACGTCGAAAAGGATGGTGGCGACAGAGTGAACCTCGCCGTCATCGCCAAACATCGGGAATTTGGTTCCCAAGAAAAACTGAGTTGCGCCATCGAAGGGACGGTCGGCCTCAAAGACAGATTGTGCGGCCGTATCGATGACTTCCTGGCGAATCGCCGCGTGATTCACCCAGGGCAAGAAGTCGTCGGTGGACTGTCCTTTCAGGTCCTCGCGGTCCTGGTCAAAGAGAGTCTCAGCAAAGGAGTTAGCGATCAGAAACCGTCCTTCCCGATCCTCGACAAACATCACCACAGAGATGGCGTCAAATAGAGTCCACGCCTGCGATTGAGAGCGCCGTAATTCAAGCTCGGCGCGGTCTAGAGCCGCGAGGTCTTTCTCGAGGTAAGTGTTACGTTTCTCGATTCTGGTCTGTTCGATCCACATCGAAACCAAGCGGTCCCAGACGCCTGTATCGATATCGGTGTCGCGTTCCACAAACCAAGAGTGGGAACCGCGGGACCATTCAACACCTTTACATGAGCCGTATTCGGCTCCACCGATTTTCAAACCGGTGGCCCCAAATCCGATGTTGGCCGTATAAAGAAGGTCCTCTGAGGTTGTCATCGTAGTTGGCCTTCCTCGATCCCAATTTGCGCATGCGGAACGGTGATGGGCATCACTTCATGAGTCACCAGTAGAACATGCAATTGGGGGTTTTCGAGGCTCGTTTCGGTCAAAGTCTGCAGTACCAGTAGCCGTAATTCAGCGTTCAGCGCGCTCAAGGGTTCATCCAGGAGCAGGACGTCATCGCCGGTGCCCAATGCTCGGGCGATCGCGACTCTCTGGCGCTGTCCGCCCGAGAGCGTGCGGGGCATTCGGTCCAGCAAATCGGCCACATCGAGACGCTTACACGCGCGGATCGCCGCATCGACGTTCGGCGCGAGCCTGAGGTTCTCGAGGACGCTCAGATGAGGAAAAAGCAGGGAATCTTGAGGGCACCAACCCACACGTCGCTGATGCGCAGTCGTGGCCTCCGTCCATCGTTTTTTGCCAACCCTGATTTGACCTTGATGGTTACCAATGCCAGCGATTGCGCGCACCAGACTGCTTTTTCCTCCGCCGCTGGGGCCTCGAACCACCATCCAACGTTGAGGGCTTTCAAATTCGAAGCGCCCGGTCCACTGACCGCGACGAACCGAAATATTGATGGACCATCCCTCATCCACGTTTCCACTCCATCCGAGACTTTTGCCACGCATTCGTGCGCTCCCATAACCCGACGCAGACGAGGCTGATTCCCAAAGACACCCACGCCAGCAAAATTGCGTCGCCCTCGCCTTGCGGCGACTCGAGCAGCGCATAGACCGCCAAAGGTATGGTGCGAGTTGCGCCCTCGGCGTTTCCAACAAAAACAACAGTGGCCCCAAATTCGCCGAGGCCACGCGCAAACGCAAGCACCGCTCCGCCGAAGATACCTGGTGCAGCGAGCGGAAGCGCTACCTTGTAAAAGATCTGAAATCTGGAAAGGCCCAGGGTTTGACCGACGTCGTAGAAGTCAGGGTCGATCGCTTCGAAGGCGTTTCGACAGGCCAACACAAAGAGGGGAAACCCAACGACTCCGGCGGCAACAACCGCACCGGCGCTCGAAAAACTCAGCTCGATGCCAAGCTGGGAGAGAAAGCGCCCGATCATGGTTTGTCGACCGAGCAGCGCGAGAAGCAAATATCCCGTCACGACCGGTGGCAAAACCAACGGAGTCAGAAGGAATGTCGTCACCAAGGATTTGCCTCGGAACGTGGATGAGGCAAGCCACCAGCCGAAGCCAAGTGCGAATGGAAACGAAAAAAACAGAGCGAAAACGGCAACCCAAATCCCACGAAAAACGGCGTCTCGCAACGAGATGGTCGCCACCGAACCTGTGATGGAAGGCGCTCCAAAGCCGTGATGAGAAAACACGGACTTCCCCTTTTCGCCCATAATTTGTTGATAAAACGCCCTCGCATTCGGTTCGTCGGTCAGCAGCGCCACGGGATAAACAATCGGTTCGTGGGCCGAAGATGGAATCACGGTCAGACTCAGTTCTGGCGCGTAGATCGCGTCGGAGGCGTACACAATGCCAGCGTCTGCTTCTCCATTTTTGACCCAGCGCAACACATCCCGAACATTGGACGCTTCAATCACCTGACCGGTAGGCAAAAGCTTCGCAGACTCAAGCGCCTGACGGGCATAACGCCCCGCCGGAACCTGAGGGCCGGCAAGAGCCAAGCGATCAACCTTTGCGGCATCGGTCCAAGATTCCAGCGTTTTGCTCGAAATCACAACGAGTTCATTGGTCGCCGCCACCGAACGCTCATGTAATGGCGCGCTTTTCTCGAGCTCGTTCATCCAGATGGTGTCGGCGGTGATGACGACATCTGCCGGCGCGCCACTTTTGACCTGTCGTACGATCAGAGAAGTTGACTCAGCGTTCACTAACACTTGAACGCCCGTCTCTTCTTGGTAACCTCGGGCAAGTTCTCCCACGGCATCCTGAGCGGATGCCGGAACAAACACGTGGATGCTCTCGTGAGAGCGGCATCCCACGGCAAGTAGCAAGACCCCGATGACGAAAAACACCGGGTGTCCAAGGCTCGCCCAAATGGAGTTATTGCGGTGTTGCATGCAGGTATCGATCTACGCAAGAAACTAGGTTCAAAGGCGTTGGAGTCGGCATTTCGCGGGCTGTCCAACGTTTCGGTGCGCACTCCGATGGCGCGACGAGCGATCGCGGATGTGCGGGTGATTCGCGATGTACCCTACTCACATTCTGGGCACCCTGACCACACGCTCGATGTCTACATTCCTGCGGGCGCGAGCGATACACCTCGTCCCGTTGTGTTTTATGTACATGGCGGCGGATTCCGCATCCTGAGCAAAGAAACACATTGGTTCATGGGGGTCGCCTTCGCCCGGCAAGGTTTCATCACGGTCAATATCAATTATCGACTCGCCCCAACCCACCCTTATCCTTCGGCCATTAATGATGTTTTTGACGCCTGGGAATGGACTCTGGAAAATATCCATCGCTACGGCGGCGATCCGACTCGAATTGTGGTTGCCGGCGAATCTGCGGGTGCAAATCTTGTGACCGCGCTCAGTGTTGCGACCTGTGAAGAGCACGAGAGCGAGAAAGCCCGGCACGTGTTTCGGCTGGGCAAGGCGCCCGATGTCTTGCTGGCGAACTCGGGCATGCTTCAGGTGACCGATGCCGACCGATTTTTAAGACGCAAACCGCTTCCGAGTTGGCTTTTCGACCGAATCGAGGAGGTCAGCGTGGATTATCTGGGTGACGAAATCGATCCGTGGTTGGCCGATCCCCTGGTCGCAATCGAGAAGCTGGAATCGTTCACCAGAACCTTCCCCGCGACCTTCGCGTCGTCGGGCACAAAAGACCCGATACTCGATGACACGCGACGCCTTGAGGCCGCGTTAAAGCGGCATGGCGTCGAGCCGACCGTCCACTACTACCCGGGCGAGGTTCATGCCTTTCACGTGTTCTTGTGGCGCAAGCAGGCGATTCAGTGTTGGGAGGACCAATACGCGTTCCTGAGGGCTCAGGGCTTCGCGCTTGCGAATCGATAATCAGGCCCAAAAACCGCGCGGTCCAAATCCACGCTGATGGGGCAATGGTCCGAACCCAACACTGACGCGTGAATCTCGGCGTCCACGACAAATTCCTGCGCCGCGGGCGACGCCAGCACGTAATCGATACGCCAGCCGACATTTCGAGCGCGAACGCCCTGACGCTGACTCCACCACGAATAGCGGCCCTCAACATCGCCATGCTGTTCCCGAAACGTGTCGACCCAGCCGTCTTTCATCCACAGTCCAAACGCCTCGCGTTCTTCGGGACGAAACCCACTGGTTTTGACGTTATCTTTGGGTCTGGCGAGGTCGATTTCGGCGTGAGCCGTGTTGAAGTCACCCATCACCAGAATCCGTCCACCGTTCTGAACTTCAGGCAATAATCGGGTGCGCAGGTGCTCGTAGAACTCCAATTTGTAGGGGATTCGGCTCAGGTCACGGTCTTTGCCACTCCCGTTTGGGAAATAAACGTTCCAAATCTGGAGTTCCCCAAAATGAGCGATTTGAACGCGTCCTTCGACGTCGAATTCTTCGATCCCGAGCTCCCGCTCGACGCGATCTGGGGCGTGTCGCGAATACAAACCAACCCCGCTGTAGCCCTTTCTTTGAGCCGAGTGAAAATGCGTAAACCACCCTGCAGGTTCACGTACGTCATCGGGCAGTTGGTTTTCTTCAGCGCGGACCTCTTGCAGGCCAACGACGGCATTTTGCTGCTGCTCAAGCCAGTCGATAAACCCCTTTTTGGCGGCGGACCGAAGGCCATTAATATTCCAAGAAAGGACTCTCACGGGCGCATCATTCATCAGTTTACCGGGCTAAGACTTGGCGCCAAGGTATCGTGCCGAGGCTCCAAGTCAACCTCGACGAAACACGCATAATCGACTATCAATTGCCACGAATTCTACGTGAGAAGACCATGACGAAGATCGGACGAAATGACCCCTGCTGGTGCGGGAGCGGAAAAAAGTACAAGACATGTCACCTTGGCAGCGACGTCGAGGGCAAGACTGCCCCCGTGATCAAGACGGTCGAGGCGGGCAAGATCTCACCCATTCGAACGGTTCCTCCAGAAATTAAGCGGCCCGAATATGCGGAGTCGGGCAAGGCGTCGCGAAAACGCTTGAGCTGTTTGAAGACGACCGAAGACGAAATCGAACGCATGCGAAAAGCCTGCATCGCGGCGCGCACAGTGCTCGACACGACGATTGCAGCCGTGCGTCCTGGGATCACGACGGACGAATTGGATAAGATCGCTCATGAGACCACCATTGGTCTGGGCGCGTATCCCTCGACTCTGAATTATCAGGGCTACAAAAAGAGCGTCTGCACCTCGATCAACGAGGTCATTTGCCACGGCATCCCCGACGATCGTCCGCTCAGAAATGGCGACATCGTCAACGTCGACGTGACGGTCTACATCGATGGCATGCACGGTGATTGTTCTGAGACTGTCTATGTGGGCCATGTTGACCCAGCCGCTGAGAGACTGGTCAAGGCCACTCATGAAGCCATGATGGCCGCCATCGACGAGGTGCGACCTGGACAGCCGTTCTACGTGATTGGACGTGCGATCGATGAAGTTGCCAAAAAATATGGCTACAGCGTCGTCCGCGATTTCACAGGGCACGGCATCGGGTCTCTCTTTCATATGGACCCTCAGGTCCTGCACTATTTCACTCCTCGCATGAGTGAGCGGATGCAGACTGGAATGACGTTCACGATCGAGCCAATGATCAATGAAGGCACCTGGCGATGCAGCATCTGGCCCGACAATTGGACCGCAGTCACCACGGACCTAAAACGCAGCGCTCAGTTTGAGCACACTATTCTGGTGACCGACGACGGCCACGATATCCTCACGCTCGGAAGCGGTGTTCCGTGGTTTAAGAAAGAAGCGAGTGCCTAATGTTGAAACTGGGCCCATTCGCTGTTGAGCAACGCCTGGCACGAGGAGGCATGGGTGAGGTCTGGCGCGCACACCATATCAGCACGCAAGCGAAGGCCGCGGTCAAGCTGCTGACGGGCCCAAGAGCGGATGAGGCGGAGTTTCAAAACGAGTTCAGGCGTGAGGTCCAGAGCACCGCCCGGCTGGACCACCCCAATGTCATCCGAATCTTCGACTACGGCACGCTGCCTGACGATGCGGAGCAAGCGGGCCTCGTTCCGCAGCTGCCCTATTATGTCATGGAGTTTTGCGAGCACGGGTCCCTGCAGAACCGGCTCGATGACCTCACGTGGGAGATCACGCGCGAGGTGCTTCACACTCTGCTAATCGCCTTAGCCCATGCGCACGCGCGAGGGGTGATTCACCGCGACATCAAACCCGCAAATATCCTCTTGCGCGACGACCACGGTGGGCAGGTCTTGCTGACTGACTTCGGCATCGCCCACGCCACAGACCGCGCCACCCGAACCGATGGCGCAGACTTGACCTCACGAAGTGTCGAAGACGCCACAGGTACCCCCAAATACATGGCCCCCGAGCAGTTCATGGGCCGATGGAGAGACTACGGTCCGTGGACCGACCTGTACGCCGTGGGAATTCTGGCGTTTCAGATGATCAGCGGAAAATCACCGTTCACGGAAGTAAATTTCATGATGTACGCGATGGCGCACATGAATAAGCCCTTCCCCGCGCTGGTCCCGCGTTTCGACATTCCGGAAGGCTTCGAAGACTGGCTTCGAAAAATGACGGACAAAGAGCCGCGAGGGCGCTTCCAACATGCTGCGGATGCGGCCTGGGCGCTGTCAAAGCTGGTTGATCCCGAGAGTTCCACGAGCACGGGTGTGGCAGCCGAAGCCGTGGATGCTGAGGAAGACGAGACCATGGACACCATCATGGAAGATGCGGTGTCAGCCTCGTGGAAAATCTCGAATTTGTCCCCCGACGCAGCCGGAGCCCAAGACCATCCCACCAGGCCGCCTGTCCCCTTAACCTGGCAGCTCGCCGAACAAGACGCAGAATTTCGGCCGATGCCGGGCGCGGGACTTGGTTTGCTGGGTATTCGGCCCTCGCCGTTTTCGGGTCGTGAGGGTGAACGGAAAGAGCTATGGGACGCCCTTCATCAAGGCCAAATCGATACACGCCTTGTGGTTATCGACGGCGAGAGTGGCTGCGGTAAAACGACGCTCGCGCAGTGGTTGGCTTATCATGCGGCTGAGTGTGGTGCTGCGAGTGTTTTGTACACAAGCCACGACTTGAGACCTGGCGCACGACACGGTCTTGGTTGGATGCTCGCATCGCATTACCGCACAGCCGGCCTGTCCGCCGAAGAAACCTTGGCCCGAGTCCGCACGTTTTTTGACTTAAGCCAACCCCATTCAGACCTGCAGGCCAGAGCACTGACCGAGATCGTACGTCAGCATTTTGCGACGGCTGATTCGGACAACGAAACGCCGGTGCTGCAGATCGCTTCGCCCGCTGCGCGACACGGATTTGTGCTCAAAGCACTGATTCACGAGGCCGAAAAACGCCCTGTTTTGGTCTGGCTGGACGATGCCCATTTTGACGCCGACACGCTTGCGTTTGTGCACTACGCCCTATCCTTGCCGCTGGGCGATGTGCCGCTGCTCTTTTTGTTGACGACAACGCGAGAGATCGCGTCGCCTGACGCACGCGAGTATCTGGACGCCCTTGCGACTCATGAACGCTGTACCTCGATCGCTTTGCCACAACTCGATCACGAGACCATCGCTGTGGTTTTGGAGCGCATGGGCCTTGATGATGAGGTCGCCAAACAGGTCACAAAACAATCCGGCGCCAACACGCTCTTTGCCATTCAGTTGGTTCAGGACTGGGTGAACCGCGGTGTTCTGCGCCTTGAGGGCGCCCGCCTGCATTTGGATGCTGCCGAAATCCTTCACGAAAGCATGGTCACTGATCTGGCCGACGTCTGGCGGAATCAGCTCGAATCGCTCGTATCCACCTTCAGCGTGTCGCGCCAGGTCGATGGCGAACACTCTCGCGTCTCCATCCCCTCTGAATCGATGTGGACTCTGCTGGAACTTGCAGCCGCGTTTGGACGTGAAGTGGATTTGGTCGAATGGTCCACCGCTGCGCCGCTCCTGGGCATGCCCGACGTCGTCGAGATTTTCGACGAACTGGCGGAGCGTGGCCTGGGATCGCTTCGAGATCATCAATTCACTTTTGTGAACGATGGTTTGCGAAAGATCCTCATCGAGTCTTCCAACACCCGCGAAACTTGGATCAAGATCAACCGCGTGCTGGCACGCATGCTGACCTCGCGCTACGGCCAAGACCATCCCGGGCTCGCGCTACGAGTCGCGCGACACTTCTTTGAGGCCGGAGATTTCTCGATCGCATCGATGTGCCTTGATGAGGCGTATACGCGAGCCTTTCGAACCGGAAATCAGGACAAGCTGGCCGAGGTTCTCGATCTGCAAGAGAAATGCCTCGAAGGTGGCAACAAGCCGCCAACTTCGACGGCCTGGGGTGCGCTGTGGCTCAAGCAAAGCAAGGCCTTGGTCTGGCGGCCCGAACCCGAGTTGCGCGATGAAGGGACACGACTCCTGATGGGAGCCGAGGCCATTGCCCGTGGAAAATCAGATCGTCAGTTGCTGGCAAAGGTTCTGAACACGAAAGGTTGGCTGGCGGACTTCAGAGGAGAATGGGACGAGGGGATCCTCGCCCTGAACGAAGCCATCGACGTCGCACCAGATAACGTCGAGCGAGCGATCGCGCATCGTCTCCTGGGGCATCTCTATGCTCGAGGCATGTCGGACACGCGCGCCTCACGGGAACATTACACGCAGTCTGCGGCTCTGACCCGCGATCCGGTGGACACGTTTTCAGCCCATCAAGGCCTGTTCTATTGCGATCGGGCTGAAAACGATCTCGATGGCGCCGAACGTCATTTGTTGGCGTCGAGTGCGATCGCCGAGGAAAACGGGCTGATGTTAGGCATGGCCTTTGTTCACGAGAACGTCGCGGTGCTGGCTGCGAGTCGAGGCAAATGGGCGGATACCTTGCCCGCGCTCAAGAAATCTCTTGAGCTCCACGAAGTCCTCGGACCCAAATCTCCGCCCGCTAACATTGCGCGCGGGCAATTGATTCGAGCCTATTTGGTCAACGACGAAATCGAAGCGGCCCGCCAATTATTTGAGTCCCTTCCCATTGATTTTCAGACCACACTTCCCGACGTGCAGGCGTTCCTCATCGTCGCAGAAAATAAGAACATCGACGATGATCTGCAGGCTTTGGTAGCGGCCATGCCGCACGGAGAACCGCTCACAGATGCCGTCTTGGCCAAGCTCGCCGAACACTAGTAGCCTTGTGGAAATCCGCCACGACGTGGTAAATTTTTCGCGTACGAATACCATTGGCAACAGGCGCTCAAAATGGCGGTTGAGCTCGGTCCCTTTGAGATAACAGAACGGTTTGCCACAGGCGGCATGGGAGAAATCTGGAAGGGGGTCCACCTCGAACAGAACGTACCCGTTGCGATCAAAGTCATCACCGGCCCAAACGCTCTCCTGCCCTCATACCAAGATGAGTTTCGCCGCGAAGTTCAAGCGGTGGCCCGTCTGAACCACCCCAATATTGTGCAGGTTTTTGACTACGGTATTTTGCCGCAATCCGTCGAAGCGCTGCCCGGCTTGTTGCCAAAGAGCCCCTATCTGGTGATGGAATACGCGAGCAAAGGATCGCTTGCGACGCAGATGGAACCGGTCAATTGGCGCGACCTGAAAAACATCCTGATGTCGGTTTTGGGTGGGCTTTCCCACGCGCACGCACGGGGTTTGGTTCACCGAGACATCAAACCTGGAAACGTGCTGCTTGGAAGCCTTCACGAGACACCTCCTCGCATCATCTTGACCGATTTCGGCGTCGCTCATGTCGTGGATTCGAATACACGAACTGACGCCATGGACCTGACCTCGCGAAGTACCGAGGAAGCCTCAGGCACGCCGCGATACATGGCGCCCGAACAATTCATGGGAAAATGGCGCGACTACGGCCCTGGCACTGACCTCTATGCGGTAGGAATCATGGCCTACCAGCTCGCGAGCGGCGAGCTTCCGTTCAAGGCTGCCACGTTCATGATGCTCGCCATGGCGCACATCAACAGCGCAATGCCTGAGCTGACCCCGCGCATCGCCGTCCCCGACGGGTTTGACGAGTGGATTCGTCGCATGACGATGAAGAAGTCTGCCGACCGTTTCCAGTCCGCTGCGGACGCCGTCTGGGCGCTAACGCAGCTCAACGACTCCCAACTGCTCTTCAGTGAACTCAGCAATATCGCGGGTCGTTGGGACGTCGCTGAAGACGACGACTACGACAGCACCGACGTGCTTCCCACGCGAATTGAGTTCGCCTTGCCCGAAGCGCTACGAATTTTCACGATGAGTCGCACCGCGCAACAACAGCGCAGATATGCCGATGCTCCCGTGCTTCCGTTGACGTGGCAGGAGGCAGAGCCTCCACAACAGCATCTTTCACTTGTCGGAGCAGGACTCGGACTTTTCGGGCTGCGATCGATCCCGGTCGTCGACCGCGAGGAGATTCGCCAGACGCTTTGGGAGTCCTTTAAGTCGGTCTATCTGGACGGAAAACCAAAAGCAGTCGTGCTCAAGGGGCTGGCCGGCTCGGGGAAATCGCGGCTGGCTGAATGGCTGTCTCAGTTCACCGAAGAAATCGGTGCATCGTCGGTGTTACACACCACCCACGCGGCGATGCCCGGCGTCATGCACGGAATCGGATGGATGCTCACGCGGCATTTTCGTTCCGCCGGGCTCTCCGCAGACGATATGCGCGAAAGAGTCGCGACTTTCCTTAGTGAGGCAGGGTCTGACGACGAGTACGAGGTTCGCGCGCTCACTGAGATCATGCGCTCCCATATCGTGGATACGCAGACCTCTCAATTCGTTCGATTTACCTCGCCAGATCAACGCTATGTCATCGTGCAACGAGTGCTCGAACGACTGGCTAAACGTCGCCCCTTGGTCGTGATCCTGGATGATGCGCAGTACGGTTGGGACTCGATCGAATTTGTCGTCCACACGTTGAATTCGCCAGATATCACGGCACCGATCTTATTCGTTTTGGCGGTCCAAGAAGAAGCTCTTGGGCAGCGAACCGAAGAAATTGATGCCCTTAAAAATCTGCTTTCATTGCCCAATGCGCAAGAAGTAGCTGTGCCTCCTCTGGCCCATGAACACATCATGGAGCTGACCACCAAACACCTTGGTTTGCCCGAGAATCTCGCGACCGACATTGCGCGACGAGCAGCCGGCAGTCCCCTCTTTGCTGTGCAACTCGTCGAGGACTGGGTGAAACGCGGCATCCTTGTGATCGAAGGCGCCCACCTTGTGTTGCGTGCGGGCGAAACGGCGACCTTCCCTCAGGATCTTTCGGCGATCTGGGAGAGTCGAGTCGACTACCTGATCGACCAGTTGTCGAAGCCGAGCCAGCCTTTGGAAGGACGGGTTGCCATCGCGGCTGATCCCAAGCGAGTCCGCGCCACGATCGAGATTGCGGCGGCTTTGGGCCAAGACGTCCAGATTCGCGAATGGGAGATGGCCTGTGCACGCGCCGGCGTCCAAGTGGTGCCGGGAACCATTGATGAGCTGGTTCGCTTGCGCCTGGCCACCTGCCCGCCTGGCAGCGAGAACTTCTCGTTCATCAACAAACAGCTTCGCGACGTGTTGATCGATTCCGCCAAAGAAGCAGGCCGTTCGGCGGCACATAATACGGTTTGCGCTCAGGTGCTGACCTCGCTCTACGACGACGACCAGCCAGGATTGGCGTTGCGGGTCGGACGTCACTTCCTAGAGGCGAGGTCGTTCATGTTGGCGCTGACATGCTTGGAGGCCGCACATCAGCGCGCTCAGGGCGCTCCGGAACAACGCGACACCGCCGAAATCGTCGACCTCGTGGAAGCCACCTACCGCGCCATGAATATGAGGGAGAGCGACCCTCGTTGGGCCGAATTATGGGTTCGGCGCGGGGTCCCGCTAATTTACAGCGAAGATCCGGTTCTCTTCCAACAGGGAATCGACCTGCTCGCCCAGGCGGAAGCCGTCGCGCGACAAGGGGGCAATCGCCCAATTCTGGCGAGTATCTTGCGCGCCCAGGCATGGGCATCGGTCTACTCGCGGGTGTTTGACGAGGGCCTTCAGAAGATCGACGAATCGCTCTCCATCGTGGCTGGCGACCCGATCGCCCTTGCCTCGTGCCATCGAACGCGCGGACATATCCTTTACCATCAAGGCGAGTCGGCCGAGGCCGAACCCGAATTCCTCAAGACGATCGAATTGGCACCGGAGAGCATTCACGCGGTCTGGGCCCATCTTCAGTTGGGCGACTGTGCGTCGCGCACCGGCCGGCTGGAAGAAGCCCAACGCTCCTACGACACGGCTTTAGAGCGTGCGAAGGAGATGGCGATCGTGATGGCCGAAGCTCAGGTTTATGAAAGCGAGGGCGGCCTTGGTATGCAGCTTGGCGACTTCGAAACTGCCGAGTCAAAATTCCGGGAGGCCCTCCGAATCCGTGAGCTTCTGAGCGGGAAATCCTCACTGCAGACTCGCGGTCGAGAATTTGTCGCACGGGTATTATTGGCGCAAAAACGGTTCGACGAGGCCAATGAACTTCTTGATGGAATTCGCTCACGATTAGAGAAAGGCTCACGGGCGCTCTTCATTCATCCCCACGATGCCCAATTGGTATGTGCCGCCGCGCGAGGCGACTGGAAGGCCTGGGATCTTCTGATTGAACCTGCGACCCAGTTCGAACACGTGACCCCAGAGTTCACACACGTTTTCACCTTGCAGCTCGCCGTCGCAATCGCCGCGCACGCTGAACAAGAAGACCGCGCGCAGGCGCTCAGCGGCATCATCGCAGGCTTCTTGGACCCTGAGTTGATCGAGTCCGCGCAACGCGTGGTGGGTATGGTTTCGTTGGACGCGCGTTCGGCACCGATTCCGGTGATGAGCCAAGACGATGAACCAGGACTGCGCGAGGAGTCCGAGCCTGAAGTGTTTGATATCCCGCAGCGCGGTGTCGTGAACTACGAAGATGCGCTCGCCGCGATCAATGACTCGTCGGGACAGTTTGAACCCTACCACGATGACTATTACGACGATTCTGAGAGCGAAATAGTGGCCGAGGGGCCCTCACACGACCTCGACGATTCAGCGACGTCTCTCGCCCCGAATCTGGAGCTTCCAGACCTTGACGAAGTGTCCGAACTCGACCTTGATGGCGATGAAAACCAAGACGACGACCTCAGCGACATTCAAGACGACTTCGATGAGCTCGAAGCGCTTGAGGTGCCTTCAGCGTCGCGACTTAAAGCAATTTTCCCGGTTCCTCCGGTGAAAGAAACCGACAATGAAGACTAGCCCGATGGGTTGACACGAATTTGCTGGCGTATTATTTGCCGCGCAGATTTCAATCATTGATTGCGGCGTTTACCGCCGCACGACCCAAGGGATTTCATGAAGAATCTTATCGCTCTACTTCTTGTCGCCGGTCTTTCTACTTCGGCATGTGGCAGCACTCCAGCAATGCCCGACACCGAAAAAATGCAGGCCGACGCAGACAAGGCAGCTGCTGAAGAACAAGCCAAGGCAGAAGCTGAGGCAACTGCTCAAGCAGAAGCTGAAGCAAAAGCTGCACTGACTTTCGACATCGTCGACACCGCTCTTGCAGCTGGTAACTTCACGACACTTACGCAGGCGCTTACGGCTGCTGAATTGATCGAAGTGCTCAAGGGCGAAGGTCCTTTCACTGTCTTCGCTCCAACCGACGAAGCATTCGCTAAGCTTGACGCAGCAACCCTTGCTGGCCTTCTCAAGCCAGAAGGCAAAGAGAAGCTCAAAGCAATCCTCACCTACCATGTCGTACCTGGTAAAGTGATGGCAGCTGATGTTGCAGCAGGCGACGTCGCAACTGTGAACGGCGCTAACGCAGCCATCACGGTCGGCGAAGACGGCGCAGTGACTTTCGCTGGTGCCAACGTCACCAAGACCGACATCGATTGCACCAACGGCGTCATTCACGTCATCGACACGGTCGTGATGCCTCCAGCACCTGCAAAGGCTGCAAAAGCAAAAGCCACCAAGAAATAATAATCGGCTAAAACCGATTTTCGAGCTGACCTAAACGTGGTCAGATGAAGAGACGCCGCAATTCGCGGCGTTTCGCGTTTCTGGAGTCTCCAATGGGTATGCGTCGCCTGCGTCGCCTTGAGTTAGACCGCGCGGACGTTCTCGGTGAACGCATCGCACGTGGTGAATCGATCGCCGGATGGGTCATTCAGGGCATCGACCTTAGGTCGATCGACCTTCCACGCAATTTGAAGAATACGCTCTTCATTGGTTGCACTTTTCGCGACGCCTCGCATGAAGTCTCGTTGAGGGCGCGTGGTGCGGATATCTTCCCTGAATTCGACAACCTGCCCTACGACCCCTATCGCGCGCGGCTCTACACCGTGGGGGAGCTCTTGGAAGGGATTGCAGACGGTTACGTCCACACGCGTGATTTCACAATTTTCAGGCATTTCGACCAGGAGAGAAATCACAAGATGGGAGTCCCCATTCGTGAGGCATTGGCTCAACGACTGCATGACCACGCGATCGAAGATGCCTTGGACGAGGTCATCAGCGACCTTGGGCGGAAAGGCGTTGTTGGCGTGATGGGCGGACACAGCATTCGCCGCGACGACCCGTATTATCGCAAAGTGGCGCATACGGCCTGGCAACTGACCCGTGCGGGTTATCTGGTCGCCAGCGGTGGCGGCCCTGGAATCATGGAAGCCGCAAACCTTGGTGCCTATTTGGCGAGCTATTCCAACGACGCTGCGGTGGACGCGGCGATCGCGATCTTGTCCGTCGCCCCCATGTTCGACGGCGGTCAAGAAGAGGGCACCACGGCCTATTTGAACGCGATCGAAGACTATATTCACATGGGCCGACAGGTGTGTTCGACGTTTTTTGGCGCGCAATCCGACGCAAAGGCCGCCAAATATGGCCGCGAAGACTCCATGCCCGGTCAAAGTCTGGCGATTCCGACGTGGTTTTACGGACACGAACCCACCAATTTATTTGGCCTGCAGGTCGCAAAATACTTCTCCAATTCTTTGCGAGAAGATGGCCTCTTGGCGTTGAGCGACGCGGGCGTGATCTACGCCCCTGGCAGCGCAGGTACGCTGCAAGAGGTGTTCATGGATTTAGCCCAGAACCATTACGCGACGTTCAAGGTGCGCAGCCCAATGGTGTTTTTAGGGTCGGAGGTCTACGGCGATGTGGTTTCGTTGATTGACGGTTTTGTGGCCCGACGTGGTATGTCGGAGATCTACGGCGACATGATTACGATGCTGGACGAACCTGATGAAATTCTGGCATTTATCCAATCCCACCCTCCCCGGCCCCGCACCGAGCAAAAACCGCTTTATGATCTGGTTTAGAATACTCCTCATTTTTGTGCTTCTGGGTGGATGCTCACGGCCGGACAGCACCACGACTTTGCGTGTGGCTGTCCCCGGACAACCTGCCAACTTAGACGTAAATCGGACCTACGACGCGATTGCGGGGTTGATGCTGCTTCAGATGCACGAAGGCTTGACGCGCCATGACGGCGATTTGAACGTGATGCCCGCGATGGCCGAGTCTTGGAAATTCTCACCGGACTTCAAGACCATCACCTACACGATTCGTGCAGACGCCAAATGGTCGGACGGCAAACCTATTCGAGCACAAGACTTCGAATACTCGTGGAAACGGCTGCTTTCGCCGGCGACCGCAGCAGAATACGCGTATTTCATGTTCGACATCGAAAACGCGGAGGCCTTCAATTCAGGCAAAGCCAAGGTCGAGGACGTCGGCGTGCATTCCATTGATGACCACACGCTCGAGGTCAAACTCGCCCGCGCCGCTCCTTATTTTCCGCATATTACGACCTTCATCGTCACCCACCCGGTTCGTGAGGACATCGTCACCAAATTTGGTGATGCATGGACATTGCCCGAAAATATCGTGGTCAGCGGAGCGTTCAAACCGACCGCCCTGCAGCCCGAATACCGCATGACACTTGAGCCAAACCCCTATTACGTGTTGGGCAAACCCTCGATCAAAAAGCTTGAGATTTTCATGACGGCAGAAAAATCGACCTCGATGAATCTGTTCATCGCGGGGGATTTGGACGTGGTTGTGGACATGTTACCGATCGCGATCCCGGCTTTCCGAGATAATCCTGCGTACGTGAATGCTCCTAAACTTGAGACCCGTTACGTCGCATTTCGAGTCGATAAAGCCCCCTTCGACAACGTGAAAGTCCGGCAAGCGCTGGGTCACGCCATCCAGCGGACCGAGTTCCCCTCGGTGCTCAAGGGCGGGGAAATCCCTGCGACGTCGTGGATTCCGCCGGGAATGTTCGGCAACGACAAGTCGATTGGGTTGGCCTACGACCCAGACCTGGCGCGCAAGCTGCTGGCCGAAGCCGGCTACCCCGAAGGTAAAGGCTTTCCAAAGGCGACGGTGATGTTTCGGGCGGGCGAAGACTGGAGTCTGATCGCGGAAAACCTGCAGGAACAATGGCGGCGAGAATTGGGCATTGATGTGCTGATTGAAGTCCGCGAACAAAAGGTGTTCTTTCAGGAAATCGACAGTGAGAGCCCGCCACCAGCACATCTTGCTCGTTGGGTCGCAGATTTTCCCGATCCAGAAAACTTCATGAATCTGTTCAAGGCCAACAGCGGCAACAACAGCCTCGCCTACAATAACGCCGAATACGATGCATTGGTTGACCAGGCGCTGGTCACGGTTGACCCGGTCGAGCGCATGGAAATCTACCGGAAAGCGCAACGTATTCTTACCGAACAAGAGGCCGCTATCGTCCCTATCTACGTTGGTGCACAGAATATTCTGATCAAGAAAGGCTGGGCCGGAATCAAGTTCAACGCGATGGGTGATGCTCATTTCAACGACGCACGGTGGGCACCATGAGTAGACTCGACCGTATCTCGCTGCGATTTATCGGACAGCGGCTGCTTTTTGGAATTCCGGTTCTGCTGACCGTGGTCGTGACGTCGTTCATCGTGCTGCGCCTGACCCCGGGTGGTCCATTCGACCGCGAAAAACCGCTGCCGCCAGAAATCCAGCGCACCTTAAGAGCGCACTACCATCTGGACCGGCCTGTTTTCCCGCTCTACACGATGCCGTCAGATGTGGGCTCCCAAGAAGACATCGCAGCATTCGAGACCGCCCATGGCGTCGCTGTCGCTGGCCCGTTTCGATTGGTTACGGACGTTAGAGCATGGGGCGACACCCAGCTTCTGATGTACCTGACGCAGCTACTCAAAGGCGATCTGGGCGTGTCGATGAAGTTCCAACAAGAAACCGTCAACGACATCATTTGGCGGAGCTTGCCGATCAGTCTCGAGCTGGGACTGCTCGCGTTTTTCTTGACCTACATTGTGGGGATTTCGTTGGGCGTCGTGGCAGCGGCACGTCGAGGAACCTTGGTTGATTCGTCATCGATGGTCGCTGCGACGCTTGGCATCTCGACCCCTAATTTTGTGCTCGCCGCGGTATTGGTTCTGGTCTTTGCGCTGAAGCTTCAATGGTTACCGGCGGGCCTTTGGGAATCGGGTTGGCATATGGTGCTCCCCGTCATCACCTTGGCCGCCGCTCCCACCGCCTACATTGCACGCCTGACGCGCTCAGGAATGCTCGAGGTCTTGGGGCAAGATTTTGTGCGCACAGCAAAAGCCAAAGGCGCTCAAAAATACCGAGTGTTATTGCGCCACGCGCTACCGAATGCCCTGGGCCCTTTGATTACGGTCGCCGGCCCGCTTCTGGCCTCGCTGGTAACGGGATCGTTCATCGTCGAGCTCGTGTTCGCGATTCCAGGCATGGGCCGTTATTTCATCACCGCTGTCGTTGACCGGGATTATCCGTTGGTGATGGGAATCACCCTCATCTATTGCGCGATGGTCGTGGTCGCCAACATTTTCGTCGACGTCGCGTACAGCGTTGCGGACCCAAGGATCGAAACATGAGCGCCGAAAGTTATGGCGCACGCGTGCGTCAAAAGCTGATGAAGAATCGACTCGCCTTGGCGGGTATTGCGATCGTGTTGGGTATTGGTCTGTTGGCGATTCTCGCGCCGTGGATCGCTCCATTTACAGAAGAAACCCAAGACCCCACCGCTATTTTGCAGACGCCGACCTGGTTGCATTGGTTCGGTACCGACCGCCTGGGGCGCGACTTGCTGAGCCGCTGCCTTTATGGGGCGCGCGTGAGCATTTTGGTTGCCACGGTCACCACACTCATCGCGATGGTCTTAGGCACGGTCCTGGGCGCTGTCTCGGGCTGGGTTGGAGGTCGGACCGATAATATCCTGATGCGTTTTGTGGATGTCGTTTATTCGTTCCCCGACCTGTTGCTGATCATCATCATCAGTGTCGTGGTTGGGCAAAGCGTCGTGGGCATCATTTTGAGCCTCTCGCTCGTGTCTTGGGTCACGGTTGCACGCGTGGTTCGCGGCGAGGTGCTGGCTGTGAAGTCTCGGCCCTTTGTCGAAGCCGCGAGGGCTCTTGGGTTCCCCGATTCACGAATCCTTTGGAAACAAATCTTGCCGCATACCGTCGCGCCGGTGATGGTCACACTGACGTTTCGAATTCCCGCGGTCATCCTTGCTGAATCAACGTTGAGCTTCATTGGGCTGGGAATTCAACCGCCCGCCTCATCGTGGGGAACCTTGGCGAGCCAGGGTTGGACCGCGATTGCGTTCTACCCTCACCTGATCTTGTTTCCCGCTGCTTTGGTCTTTATCACCATCCTTGGATTCAACTGGATGGGTGACGGATTGCGTGACGCAATGGACGTCAGGCTCTAGGCGGCGAGCAGTGAGCGGTGAGCCATAGGGCTCGCGGACCAATCACAACATCAGCCAGCATGCCCGCGTACCGAACCGCCTGAAACCCGACTGCCTGAAACTCAGAGTTGTCGGTCTTCGATGCACAGGCCCGATAGGCAGGTCGTATTCGCGGGACAGATATTGGCGTCGGCGGAGCAATCGATTCGCTGACAGAAACCAGAGGCGCTGCACCCGAACATCGGAACAGGGCAAAGGTCATCCAAGCAAGGTTGGGCCGCACAGCGCCCAGAACCCGTGCACCGAAGGCCCGCCGGGCATTCGTCGGTGGTTTCACAAGTCGTGACGCAGGTACCGCTGAAACACGTGTCGTCGCAATACTGGTCGTTGACGGCGTCACACGCGCCACACGAGCCCCCCGGAAGCAGTCGGTTGCAGTCTTTGCCGTTGGGGTTTGTTGGACAATCGGCGCTCACTGCGCACTGCCCTACTGGCCGACTCGCATATGGGTCACCGACATCGCTGGCCGCGTCGACGGACGCATCCGAACCAACATCGGCAAGGCTCATGTCTTGGCCTGCGTCGGTGATCTGAGCATCACCGCCCATGTCGACAACTTGATTATTCGTTGCGTTGTTCGAAGTCGCATTATTCGATGCGTTGTTCGAGGTCGCGTTATTCGATGCGTTGTTCGAAGTCGCGTTATTCGTTGCGTTGTTCGAAGTCGCGTTGTTCGTTGAGTCGGAATCCGACGAACACGCGCCCGCGAACAAGAATACGATCAGTAGGTATTGATTCATCATTTACAAATATTTGATAAGCCCAAAGGCAAGTCTGGTGGGCCACAAACCTGACCGCCATCACATTGTGCATTGGACGTACAACTCCTGCCACACGCAAATGTAAGTGTGGGTGAAATCAGTCCGCAGGTCGAACCGGTAGGGCAACTGAGGCTTAAGGGATCACAAGTCATTGTGCAGTATCCCCCGGCCACCGAGAGGTCGCATACCAGCCCCTGTTCGCAGTTCGTGTCGTTCACGCATTGTGATCCAACCGTGCCATTGCCCGACCCTTGAGTGATGCAGGTATTCTGCGAACACGTCTTACCACTCGTGCAGGTTGGGCATTGGACAGTCTGCCCACAGCCGTTATCGACGGAGCCGCATTCCGCACCGAGTTGCGCACACGTTTTGGGCGTGCACGCGCAATCGGTATCGTTCGCAAACGCACATCCTGATGGACAACACCCGTCTCCGCTATTGCATGCCGTGACCGCCCGCTGCTGACAGGCTGCCGAACATGTATTGGCAGCTCCGATCAATGTCGCGATCGTGCAGGCATTTGGAGCGGAACAAGACGTTGGGCAATTGCCGTCGCAGGTTTCACCGTCTTCGATGGTCCCGTTCCCACAGGTCATCGAACAATCGGTGTCGGTCTCGGGAGTGCATCCGCCAGGGCAACAGCCGTCCCCGCTGACACACGACGTCACGTTAAATTCCACACATTGGGCGTCGCAGCTGGCGGCCGATCCACTCAGACGTCCCACCGAACACGCGCCAGCAGAAGGACACGACGTCGGGCAATTGCCATCACAAGACTCGCCCTGATCGACGACGCCATCACCGCAAGTCGCGGCGGCATCGCAGTCGTTGTCTTCGTCGTCCGTGCATCCAACCGGGCAACATCCATCTCCAGAATTGCAGCCCACCGGCGCACCAGCCACGCAACGGGCAGAACAGGTCGTCGCGTCTCCCGTGAGTGTCAAACCACCGCAGGCATCACCGCAATTCGAAACGCAGTCGCCGTCACAGGTTTCCGGTGCGTCAACCACACCGTCTCCGCAAGTATTGGTGCATTCAGCGTCTGAAGACGAATCACAACCGATAGGACAACAGCCGTCGCCGTCAGCGCAGGCCACGGGCTCCACGACACAACGTGCGTTGCAAGATAACGGTGTGCCCGTCAGCGTTGCGACTTCGCATCCGCCAGCGGAGCACGATGCGGGGCACGCACCGGCCTCGGTCGACGCAATACTCGGGTCACAAGACTCGCCTGGATCCAATTCACCGTTTCCACACAGCGACGTTGGAGCCGACTTTTTTGTCGAATCACTGCCGCAACCAGCGACTAAGAGGACCAGAAAAAGCCATTTCATGGGGTGACCTGAAGCCTTGGCGCCTGCATCAACTGTGGCGCGTCAAATCCTTGAGTAGGTTGATTCAGCAACCCTTGTGACCGCAGCATCGGCCGCAGGCCCTTGTTGGCCCACACTCGAGCGGAGGGACCGTCATTGGACCAATTGCCAGCCGCATCGCCTGCTTGAACTTGGTAGGAGCCGTCCACATCGACGGACTGATAAACGAGCTCGCGGCCTTCGACTCCAACTTCGCCCACCGTTTCACCTTCGGCGATGATGCGGTAGCCCGTCACCGCGACGTTATCGCTCGCTTCGGACCAGGTGAAAGTCACCGCAGTTCCCAAAGGCCCCTTCGATTCCAGCGCCGTCTTCATCGTCGATCCTTCGGGCCATTTCGGCACCTCAGAATCTCCAGTTTTCACAGGAAGCGACAACGGCTCAGACCATTTGCCCTTATTATCCAGCGCGACAACCTCAAACTTGTATTCGGTCATGCCTTCCAAGTTTTCGGCGGTGTACGACGTCACATTGCCCTCGATCTGGGCCAATAAGGTGCCGTTCTGACGCACAGCGTAGGCCTTAATCCCGTCTGCATCCTGAGGTGCAGGCCATTCCAACGTCACGGAATTCCCGGTAATCGTGGTCGCGGTCATACGCGTTTCAGCGGGCCATTTTGGCGGGCCATCTCCACAACCCATCAGCCCGATACACATCGCCAAAACCAAAAGGTCACGCATCTTCACTCCTTCAAAACCGCTCATCTTCAACTTAGCTCTTCAACAATCCCCACACCAGAGTCGCTGGTCGAGTGTCGCACGCCAAGCTATAGTGCCTCAATGAGCACACCTAAGCAGTATTGGCCGAGCTTCACTCTGGCCGCCGATGGTACATCACTCGCGTGGGATACACGAGGCGAGGGGATGCCAATCATATTCACAAACGGCTATGCAACGTCCCATTTCTATTGGGACCATTTGCGTGAGCACCTCGTCCCCCATCATAAAACCCTCGTTTGGGACCTCAAAGGTCACGGGCGTTCGGGGCCCGCCAAGAACCTTGACCATTGCAGCATCCCATATTGCGCTGACGATCTTCGTCGAGTGATGGATGCAGCCGGAATCGAGAAAGCCGTACTCGCGGGGTTTTCGTTGGGCTGCCAAATCATTTTCGAGGCCTGGCGCCAGATTCCCGACCGAATTTCAGGTCTGATTCCCGTGCTCGGTACTTACGGTCACCCATTCGATAACGTGATCCATCCCGTGGTCGGAAAAATAGGGTTCAAGGCCTTCGAACGGCTTGCCCCGCCCGCCTCCAACAAGGCGTTGAATTTTGCATATCACTCCATGAAGACCCCGTGGTCGCACCCCATGAACAAGGTCCTCGGCATGGTCGGCAGAAACGTCGACCGCAAGCACATGCAGCCATTTTACGACCACTTCAACCTGATCGACGGCCCTACCTGGGCGAGAATGGGCATCCTGATGCAAGAGCATTCTGCCGAAGATGTTCTATCCACAATCGACGTCCCAACGCTGATCGTTGCTGGCGGAAAAGACCTGCTTACTCCGCAACGACTCTCGCGGCATATGAACGACAAGATCCCAGAATCACAGCTACTTTACCTACCCAAAGCCACTCACGCGGGGCTTTACGAGTACCCCAACGAAATCGCCAACGAAGTTGACCGCTTCCTCGATCGTCACTTTGTGCAAGAAATGACGCGCTGAGAGGCCCGCCAATATGCAGGGAAGTGTGGCATCACCACCTACCCTCTGTTATCGTCGCCGCCATTCAACGAATGGAATCTCCGCATTTTTGAGGTCACCCGTGAGTTACGTCTCCAAGTTTTCTTTCGCTATTGTTGGTCTGTCGCTGCTTTCGGCGAGTTGTGGCGACGTCGCCATGGAAGACGCGATGCGAACCCACCGGCAAGAAATCAAAGGGGGCTACGTTGACGCAGCGGACACCTTCACAGTTGGAATCTATGCGGCTCAAGGTTATGCCGGCGGCATTTGCTCAGGCACCTTGATCGCTCCGAACTTGGTCCTCACCGCGCAGCATTGTGTGGCTGAAGTCGCGTCCGAGTACGTGATTTGTGGAGAGACTTCGTTTGGGACCAAGATCTCGCCGAATAATCTGCTCGTCACGACCGAAACGTACATGAGCCGCAATGCTCGTTTTCGGCGTGTAAAAGAAGTCCTCGTCCCCTCGGGATCCAGCGAGATGTGCGGCAACGACCTCGCCCTGCTCGTCCTGAATGAAAATATTGGGCCTGTGGACGCCATTCCAATCATCCCCCGTATCGACTCGCCGCCCGCACGAACCGAAGTCTATTCGGCCATTGGCTACGGCCATGTCGGAGACGCGCAACAAACGGGCGCGGGCGTACGACGACGAATTGATAACCGAGAGGTCCAATGCGCAGGCAGCGGATGCCCCGATTACACATCGGTCCAAACCAGCGAATTCCTAGGCAGCGACGGGACCTGCCAGGGCGACTCAGGCGGCACGCCACTCGACGCGCAGGGACGCGTCATGGGCGCGCTCTCACGCGGACCGGACGGGTGCGCGGCATCGGTGTACTCAGGTGTTTTTGAATGGGGCACATGGCTTCAAGAGAAAGGTCTTTATGCCGCAGAACTTGGCGGCTATGAGCCTCATTTCTGGGTGACCCGCGGGGTCAGTGAAGTGCCGGAATTCGACATCGACTTCGACGGAATCTCGAACGAAACCGACAATTGCGTCGACGTCGAAAACACCGATCAATCCGATGTCGACAACGACGGAAAGGGCGACGCCTGTGATACCGATTCAGACAACGATCAGGTCCTCGACGCCGACGATAATTGCCCGTTGGTGGCCAACGCAGATCAAGCCGACGAAGACGACGACTCCATCGGTGATGCGTGTGACACGGATGCCGATAATGACGGAATCTTGAACGTCGACGACAATTGCCCAGACCTCGCCAATGCCGACCAAGCCAACTCAGACGACGACCCCGCTGGCGATGCGTGTGTTACCCCCTTGGCCGATATCAAAATCATCGACCCGGCTGCAGCCAAGGCTACGCAATCGAGCGGATGTTCAGTTGGGCCAGGATCGACCTCGCTGCTGATGCTTTTTGCCTTCTTTGGTTTTGCGCGGCGCCGCGCTTAAGGAATCCTCATGCGACGCGTGGCCATCATCATGGGAAGTGACTCGGATTATGAGACCATGCGTCATGCCGAGGATATTCTCATCCACTTCAAGATCGCCTACGACATCGAAGTCGTAAGCGCCCATCGCACTCCCCTGCGAATGGTCGAGTTCGCCTCAACCGCACGCGATAACGGCTTCCACGTCGTCATTGCTGGAGCTGGCGGCGCAGCGCATCTCCCGGGAATGGTTGCTGCGCTGACGACGCTGCCTGTGCTGGGAGTTCCCGTAGAGTCTCGGGCACTCAAGGGCATGGACTCACTTCTGTCCATTGTCCAAATGCCAGCAGGCGTGCCCACAGCGACTTTTGCGATTGGCAAAGCGGGAGCCGTCAACGCGGCGCTCTTCGCCGCGCAAATACTGGCGTTGCAGGACGAAACCCTTACAGCAAAGCTAGCGGACTACCGGACCGAAAGAGCCGAAGCCGCTACAGAGTCCTCTGAAAACGTCCGCAAACGACTCGAAGGCACATGAAAACTGTCGGAATCCTTGGTGGCGGGCAGCTTGGTGCCATGTTGGGCGAGTCGCTTTTTTTGCTTGGCGTCCGTCCACTCTTTTTTGCCCACGCAGGGTCGACAGCGCACCAGCGCTTCGTGGACGTGACCGTCGGTGATTTTCATGATGAGGATGCCGTGCGGCGTTTCGTCGAGAAATGCGACGTCGTCACCTTCGAGATGGAACACGTTCCCATTCATGTTCTGGAGCGAATCGAGGCCAACTACTGTCCAAGCTTGGATGTGATTCGCCTCACTCAGCACCGAGCTCGTGAGAAAAACTTCCTTCGTCAGACCGGTTTGCCGCACGCCCTTTTTGAAGTCCTGCCAACGGCCGAGGCTCTTGCGCAATTGGATGTCTTTCCACGAATCGTAAAGACTTCGTTGGGTGGCTACGATGGTTTGGGGCAGCGATTCATCGACGGCATCCCCTCGCGCGACCAGATGGTGCACGATGTCCATGACGCGCACGGCGAGGGTTTTGTCGCCGAGGAACCCATCGTGATTGAGGCTGAGCTGAGCTGCATCATCGCACGTGACTCTCAGGGGCGGATTTCGGAGTTCCCGGTGTTCAGGAACACCCATCGCGCCCATGTCCTGGATGTCACGGTGGTACCCACAGGTCTGCCGGATTCGTTGGAGCGTGAGGCGCGAAAAATTGCCGTGAAGGCGGCGCACGAACTGAACGTCGTCGGGCTGCTGACGACTGAATTCTTTGTGACTCAATCGCCTTGCGCCGGACCGAGCGTCGAGGTCGACGGTCACCACCTGCTGATCAACGAATTTGCGCCTCGTCCTCACAACTCTGGGCACGTGACCCGCAAAGCGTGTTCATTCAGCCAATTCGACGCGCTCGCCCGGATTCTGGCCGACATCCCGCTCTTTCCGCCGAACGTGTGGCCGGGTGGCTTCGCCATGGCCAATCTTTTGAGTGAGATATGGGGAGATTCGACCGAGCTGGACATGCGGTCTTGGAACCAACATCCAGACGTCGAGGAAGTCTGCCTTTACGGCAAATCGCCGAGCCGACCCAAACGGAAGATGGGTCACGTGATTTGCTCAGCACCCTCAGCAGCTGCCGCAGAGCACAACGCGCGCGCCTTTCGCGACAGCTTGCACGGCCTCTAGCCGTCGCCTTTGAGCGCCCGATCGACCAAGCGGGCTGGGATTTTCTCTTCCACCGCTCGCTTTTTCCAAGTCTCGACAAATCCTTTCCGATTTGCGCTCTGGCCCTGCGTTAGAGCCTCCAGAATCACTTCACGCATGTCCGATGCCCGCACCGCGATGGCTGAGCGATACGCCGTATTCGCCCGTGCTTCGTCGCCTTGTTTCAACGCCACATCCGCCACTGCGAATTGAGCACGACGGTCAAAGGGCGCGACCTCGATCCAGCGCTCGGCAGCCTCTCGAGCCTGTGGCAGCGCCTTTTTGCGCATATTCCACTCCCACCACTGTCGGGCAATCACGGAGTCATGCTGGTCAAGATCAAAGAGTCGAGACAACGCCCGCTCACGCATCTTGTCGTCTTTCTGCGTCTGAGCAATCCGACTCAACGCCTGCCAAGCCTCGGTCCCATCTCCCCATAGCTGGGTCGCTGCGTGATAATGAACAGCGGCCTCGTCGAGGCGCTCAAGAGCCGAAGAGGTCGCCCCAAGAAGCATCCGAATATCGTAGGAATCTCGGAAGGCATCCAGCACCGCGATCCCCTGCGCATACGCGTCCTTCATGCGGTTCTGATTGAAATAGAGCAGCGCTGCGACGTAATGCACTCGCGCGTCCTCAGCGCCTATCGCCAGCCCCTGATCAAGCGCTGCGGTCGAGCCTGGCACGTCTCCGTCCCGAATTCGGGCAACCGCCAATTGGGCCCAGATAAAACCATCATTAGGTGTCTTTGCCGCCTGCTTCTCCAGGTCGCGCGCCGAGCCGATATCCGCCAAATCAACGTTCAATTGACCGTAGAAATTCAGGTAACGGCGACCTAACCACGTCTTAAAACCCGCATCAATTTCCGCAGGGGAAACCCCAAGCACGCCCTTGTAGACCTGCTCACTCGTCTGATTCTTGCCCCACGCCTCGAGCATCGTAACGATTTTGTCGAAACCGTGGGTTTCCACCAGATAATGAATGACGAGACTCGCCTGGTGATAGGCACGCAGAACCTCCTCGAGGGAGCGGGCCTGAGTGAATCCTTTGTCCAAATCGAGCACGCCTCGCAACGAGCCAGCAAAAAGAGCCCGCGCGAGCTCTCGGTCATGATGTCGCTGCCAACCACGTTCTTTGACGTTGGTTTCGTATTCGGCCAGACCTTCGGTGAACCAACGTGGGACTCGATTATGAGAGATTTGAATATGGTAGACATGGGCCAATTCATGCCACACGACCTGACGCCAATTGAAGTTCCCCTCGCTTGGACTGCGACTCACAACCACGCGGCCAAAGCAGATTCCTTGGGGCGAAACACTGGGCAGTCCAACCGATCGTACCGCGAACGTCTCAGCCGACGGGTAAACTTCGACCGCCAAATAGGAGTCCGGCTTATGCCGGTATTTCTTGTTGTAAAGCGCAAGGGCCTCGGTCACGACCGGGGCGACGATCGCGTTGATGGCGTCGTTTTCTTGGCGTGAGGCCCGAAGACGAAAACCCTCGTATTCGGTGAATTCGTAGTCAGGCATCACCTTTTCGTAGAGCTCGACCATGTTAAACGCGCGTACGTTGTAGGGGTCCGCGTCAAAAGCGTCTCTAAGCGCATCAAAGCCCTCGTCTTCGAACCCTGTACGCGACAAGCCGATCCCAAGCCCCAGCAGCGCCTCAGATTGGCCTGGAATCAACTTCAGGGCTCGACGGTCGAGCTCCACCGCTTCGTGGTAGCGATACACGCGTACGGCGTACTCCGCCGTTTCGATGAACAGTTCGGCGTATCTTGGGTTGATCGCCAGCATTTCTGCAGCAAGCTTCTCGAATGCCTCGGTCTTATTATCCAGAAAATCCGTGGCAGCCAGAATCGTCATCGCAGGCAGGTAGTTCTTGCGGATCGATAACGCCTTTTTGGCCGCCTCGCGCGCCTTGGGGTAATCCGTGTCGTAAATGGCCAGACGACCCCGCACAATATGGATTCCAAGGTTCTGCGGTTCGACGAGCTCGGCAGACTCAAGCAGATTCTGCACGTTGTTATAGTCGTTGGTGTTTTCGACCTCGAGTCGGGCCAAACCGACGAGCGCGTCAGGATGATTGGGCTCGACGGCCAACGCCTCCTTGAAGCTGACTTCGGCATCCCCGACATTATACTTCCCTAAAAGCAGGTTCCCCCACTGAATCAGGGCCGCAACGTTGGTCGGGTCCAATGTAACGGACTCTTCCAGAGCTCGATTGGCGTCTTGATAAGACCCGAGCAACTCCATCGCCCTGCCCAACCAGGCGAGCTCGACGGAAGTCTTCAAAAGCCCGTTATTATAAAAAGCCGAAAAGGCGTCGAGAATCAGGTCCGACTCGCTTTTCGCGCCGCGTTCCAAAAGAAGTTCCCCAAGGGCGATACGCAACTCATGCGCCTGCGGCCGTTGCGTCAGGCCGTCGCGCAGGATTTTCTCGGCGGCCTTGAGATCACCCAGAAACCAAGTTGCCTTGCCAAGGGCCAAGGTCAATCGAGCTGTCTCTTCTGGCGTACGGGCCATCGGCAAAGCGCCCTCGGCCAAATCGCGGGCGTTTTCATAGTCACCCTCACGCAGCTTCAGCATCGCGCGGACAAAAATCCCGTCGGCGTCATCTCGCCGTGTCGCCTCGCCACGAGCGTGCTCAAGGTGACCGCGGAATAGAAGCCCAACGACACCCGACATGTCGGCCTGTTGCGGCTGCTGCAACGCAGAATTCTGCGGCACCTGAGCCGTTGCCGGTACACCAAGAAGCAAGAAGAGCGACCAAAACGTCGCTCCTAATATCCAAACCCTTCCATAAAACATGCTCATACTCTCTAAGGACGCCTCTAATACAACTCAGAGTCCCGAGATAATCTTCCATTCGCCATTCTCAGCGAAAAGTTCGAGCCGGTTGAGGTCTGTGCCGGCATCCCAATTTTGCTGGTCTCCCACGGCGAACCGATAGGCGTATTTGAACTCGTAGTCGATATGCGCTTTGTCGCCCTTGACCTGAACGTCTTTCACTTCGACATCGAATTTAATCTCGTCGGCTTTGCTCGCGAGCAATTCAAAAACATCGGGAAGAGCGTCCGCACCGTAATCATCGCGGGTGCTGTCCGTGGTGCCTGCGTTTTCATAATATGTCTCGGACACAAGACGCTTCAGCGACCCCACGTCCTTGGTCACCAAGGCGTTGCGGTATTGAATCAAAATATTAACAATCGCTCGATTTTCCTCGGTGTCGGGGATCTCGGACAACTCATCAATTTCGACTCCCTGCACGTCCGCGTAATGGGATTTCTTACGCAAATAGTCGGGGCCGCAAGCGGTCGCGAAGGTGAGAATAAGGAAAACGCCTAGAAACTTCCAAACCATGTATTTTCTCAAGATGAAACAGTTCAATGGAGCCTAACTCGAAGTTCAACAAAGTAGAATAAAACCCTTGCGAGTCAGAACCTCAACGGCCTTCTAACCTATTCCGGCGAGCCCAGGCAATGCGATGTGACCATTCCGTCGCCAGCGTCGCATATGGCTCCGGCGCACCTGTCAACGGCCTCAATGCCAACTCAGCGGCGTCCAAATTTCCCACGAAATAGTAGGCGGAGGTCAAAAGAAAGCGAGCCTCGTCTGCCAGCACACCTTCGGGCAAGCCCGTAAGCGATGCCTGAATCTCGATAATGGCATCGTCGTAGCGCTCCGCGGAATGCAATCGGCGACCAAGTAAATAGTGTCCAAGCGGGTCATCAGCTGCGGCCGCGACCCATTTTGACGGCCCATACGCCCCAAGATCGTTGTCACCATCCAGGAGGTATTCGAAGGCGATTCTTGCGACGGCCGGTGCCCTTTCGAGCGCCAGCGATTTCACCTGCAACATGCGAAGTCGGTCACTCGAAACCCCCGATTCCATGCAGGTCCGATAATTGGTCTGCGCGTGCTCGGCGTCGCCTCTGCGCCACATCACATCGCCAAGCAACTCCAAAGCGACGGCCTTTTCGACTGCGTTGGTGTCTCGGGACATGGCCTGGTTCAACTGGGTCTCGGCCTGATCAAGGAGATCCACCGAAATCAGGAACTCCGCGAATTCGAGGCGATAGCGAATATTCTCGGGATCGAAACCCAAGATCGTCTGCCATGCCGCGATTCCCGACTCACGCTCGCCTAGACGGCCGTGTTCCTCGGCCTGACGACGTAACTCGGCCACGGTCCGAGCGCAGATTTTCTCGAAGATGCTTGGGCGGTCGTACTGGAATTTTGCCCGGGCCATCTCGCGCTCGGTCAATGGAATCGCGTCGACGAACCCCTCCCACTCCGCCACGAGTGAGTCGATCGATTGTGAGTAGGCGTGTTCGAAGTCCCCATTCGGATAGGCCTTCTTGAGCTTTTCGATGCCGCGGGTCTTCACCAAAAACGCGATAAACGACCCCATCAAGGTGTATGCCCGCCCCGAGGACTGGGTCCAAAAGCCCGTGGCCCCGAGCATCCGACGTATGTCGGGAGCGGCGTCCATTCTGCGCAAAGCCGCAGCCGCCATATGAACGTTCAAGTCCGAGGCAGGCCAATCGGCAGCTGTTGCGATGCCTTCAACCAGGCCCATATTCACCGCGATTCCGTACCTTGAACTCAAACGCAGCGGCCCTGCGCCAAAGGGTTCGGTGAAAATATGCGCCAGTTCATGAGCCAGAAGATGGTCGCCAAATTCTCGCCATTGAATATGCATTTCCCCCAGCCACAATTTGGCGACTAGCGTTCGACGGCCTCCCATAAGGGCGCCCTTTTGTTCCCGGTCTGAATATACAAACGAGCGGATTTTCCGATGGTTTGCGGCGACCGGATCGGTTCCAAAATATTCGGCCATTTGGGCGTAGCGGAATTCATGATCCTCACCCAGCAGCTTCGCCTTTTTGTACCATTCACGGGTGGCTGGAAAATAGATCTCGAAATGTTCGGTTTCGAGTCGGCCGCCCAACCGCTGTGCGATCGTCGTGCGGTCGTGGTCGACCCCAAAATGCTGGCGGCTCGTCCAACCCACCACGGCAAGGATAACAAGCAGGGTCGTCGCAACGATCGCGTGACGCAGAGGAAGCCAACTCTGGTAGCGGTATTTGACCTCAACGCATCCTACCAACGCGCCAGCAAGCGCCAGACACCAGATCCGGTAATAGACCAGCCCATCGGGAAGCGATAACGCCTCGTCGTAAAGAGACCCACTAAAATATCCCAAGAATAGTTGGAAGCCGTTGATGGGCGGCTGCATGGCCAATTGCCACAAGAATGCGAACACGCTCAACAACCCGACAATGCCAGCGATGACGTTTCGTCTTCTCAAAGAGACCGTGGCGTATTCGTCCACCACCAACCGAATCGACGTACCGACTACGACCGAAATCACCGGAATCAACAGCCAGAACAGATAACCAAGCCCCGGTGAACAATTGGTCACGCGCAGGGAATTCAGGCTCAGCAGAGCAACCGGCAGGAGCAACGCACCAAGATGAAGCGACACCCGATTCATCACGCGATCAACAGGGGCCCCCTGTCTTGCGATGGGCCAAAATAACGAAACGAAGCCGCTCAAAACGCCATAGAGCGCAGCAGATTCGTACGAAACGACCGACATCAGAGGCAGAAAACACGCAACCACAGCAACGACGCCGTAAAATGCGGTGATCCGACCCAAAGCCGACCTCAAGAATTTCAATGGACGAGTGGGATATTTGGCGCGTTCTCAAGTCGCATGCGACTTCCAGCCTTGATGCCCAGGCGTGCACATGTCCCAGCGCTCAGTTCGAGCACATGGCGAGAAGGCTCGTCGACTCCGCGTCCGGTCAAGGTAAGCGGGGGAACGTCCGTCACAATTCCCTTCACAACGCCGTCTTTACCGATAAAGAGCATATCAAGCGGGATGAGTGTGTTCTTCATCCAAAATTGATGTTTATCGTCGTAGTCGTAAACGAAGATCATTCCCCAATTTTCTTTCATTTCGGTGCGAAACATCAGGCCGCGACGTTGCTCATCGATGTCATCGGCCACTTCGAGAAAGAACTGAGCAATCTGAGTCGGCCCATTATAAAACGAGGCGATGGGCGTGTCCGCACGGACAGTTCCGGTGATCGCTGGAGGAACGGTACATACGCCATCCAAGCAGCGCAGGAATTTTTCGCATTGGCCGTCTACACCACAGGCGACTTCGGGTGGCACAGGCTCCGAAACTGTCGGTGCCTCCGAGGTCGTCGCGATTTTTTCGGTGGTGTCAGCCTGCTGTTGGCAGCCAACGCCTACGCTCACAACGAAGAGCGCAAACCATTTAGATGCGTTTAAGCGTGGCACGAATGAGCTCCTGGAGTTCTTTGTCCGTTTCAGCCTTGCCGCGAGCGGTGAGTTCAGACTTTGCCTTAAGCAGTCCAAATGCCTCGATGGCGGCCTTTCGAATCTTACGATTGGGGTCTCCAGCTACGCTTTCGACCAGCGTAACTGCGCTGGGATGAGTCGTTGTGCCCAACGCCTTAACGGCTGTCACACGCAGAGTTTCGTCCGCAGCATTGAGTTGAATTGCGATGCCTGTGACCGCTTTTTCTTCCCGGAATGTGCCTAACGATTCGACGGCGGTGATGCGCACACGAGCGTCTTTGTCGTTCAATCCACCGGAGAGCGTCGAGATCACCTCGCGCACGCCCTGAGCGTCGTCTCGTGACACCAGCTTTGCCAGCGCGAAGAACGAGGCGTCGCGTACGACAGCGTCGGGGGATTTGACCAAAGCTTTGATGCGATCCCAAGCAAAGGACTCGCCACGGTTCGCAAAAGAACGAATCGCTGCAGCCTGAACCTCAGGTTCTTTGTCCTCGAGCATCACCTTCAATTCGTCGGCGAGCTCGCCGCCCTTGAACTTGCCAATGGCGAATGCAACATCTCGTCGCACATCTGAGCTCTTGTCGCTGACCAAAGGCTTCAACGCCGCGGCTGTTTTGGCATCCGCAAATTCGCCCAGCGCGCGTGCCGAGGCACCACGAATCGAGGCATCAGAACTGGCGATTCCCTCTTTAAGCGTCCCAAACACCTTGGAACCGGCATTCTCTTTGACTGCCTTTTCACCCAGCGACACGTAGGCCACTCTTTTCACGAGGGAATTGGAATCTTTGGTGCGCTCCATGATCGACTTGAGCGGCAGGAGAACCATGATGGCGTTGATGGATTCTTCCATCAGGTCCGCATCCTTATTGGCCTTGGCTGCCGCGGCAAATGCCGAAAACGAAGCTTCAGACTTCGCAGCAACCAACGACTCGGCGGCCGCCGCCCGAAGGTAGGCTTTGTCGGAGACCAGATAACCTTCAAGCGTCTTGCGCCCCTTTTCTTGAAGCTTGGCGATATCCTCGACCGCGTTCACAGCCAGATGCTCGATGTCGTTCAACGCGATAAAATCCAATCCCGCCAGCCGGGAATCGTCGGATTTCTCGGTCGCCAGCATTTTGGCCAGCTCGAGGCGCACTTTGGCGTCGACCTTTGCGTTCCCAAGAGCGGAAATCATTGCGGCGTCTGCATCGGTCTTCTGCAGAGCCACGGCTGCGGCAGACGCGATTGCGGGGCGCGCGTCGGTCAAACGTGCGACCAGCACATCCGTCGTGCGTGCGTCCTTATAACCTGCCAGCGCGTTGACCGCGGCCAACGACACCTTTTCGTCGGTGCTCGGCGCGCGATAGATATGCAGCAGGATATTATAAGACTTGTCTTTTGAGGCGCCCAAGAACTCGGCGGCCTTAGTCTTAAGCTCAGGCGATGCCTCAGTCCCAAGATGTTTGGCGACAGCTTCAAGCACGGCCTTGTCTTCACGAACGCCGGCTAGAACATCGAGAGCCGTATTTCGCACAAGTTCGTTTTTATTCGAAAGCAGAGCCGTGACCTGTTCTGCGTACGGAATCTTGAGCTCAGGAAGCGCTGTCGCGACCGTCGCAACCGTGTAGGGATCGGGCGACTTCAAATAAGTGTAGATGCTCGCCACGAGTGCCGGGTCTTTGGCCTTCCATTTGGTCTGCACATCTTCGCTTGGAAGAAGCTTTCCATCAGGCAACCGAACTTGGACATGCGAACTTGAGACACCCACGGCGCGGAAAAGCGGCAACACCAGCGAATAACCCGAAAACGGCACATCTTCGCGTGTCAGTGGGCCGTCTGTGAGGCCTGGAAATGAGACCTCGTCGACACCGAGTTCGGTCAGGGTGAAGACCGACTCAGCGATGATGATCACAGAATACTTAGCGAAGTCTGGATCGATGGTGACGGTGGCTTTGAATTTTGGCGATTTACCCGTGATCGCGATCGACGACTTGCCGTAGGTGCCGCGTTTGTCTTTTTTGAGAAGCTCGAACGCATTCTTGAGCAGCTTCTCGTCAACTTTGCCCACGAGCGCGGTCTCTAGATGCGGCATCAAGGCCCACTCTACACTGTCGCCGACTTCGATACGTTCGTAGGAAAAGCGAACACTGCCGCCTTCTGCAAATGCTGAAGAAGGCAATGCGATCAACGCCGCAACGAAGACCACTGGCCGAAGTTTTGTGAGCATCCATCCAGTCATTCCAACTCCTTTAAACCGCATCAACCCAAGCCATAATAGTCGCAACTGTCCCCTTCATTCCCAGGGGCGCAGGAACGTACACCAGCGGACAAAAAAAAAGAACCCGCCTGCGCGGGTTCTCTTTTAACAGATCTCGAATGAAATCAGATTTCGAGTGAGCCAGCTTGGGCGCCCGAAGTCGTCATCATTGCGTTGCATGTGTTGCTGGTGCAAAGCCAGTACATGCCGCTCGATCCTTCTACACGAAGGACCTTCGCCATTGCCATTTCAGAACCACAGGTAAGGCAAGGCTTTGCGATGGCTTTGCCTTTTTTTGCGGACGCGATTTTTGCTGGTTTTTTCGTTGCCATTTTTCAGTCTCCTCGCGGCACGCCGCTGATTTACATAGCCCGTACGGGATTCGAACCCGTGTTACCGCCGTGAGAGGGCAGCGTCCTGAACCGCTAGACGAACGGGCCTTAACTTAACTTCTACAAGTTCGGGAACTAGGACTCGAACCTAGATTGACGGAATCAGAATCCGCTGTCCTGCCATTAGACGATTCCCGACCACGGAAGGGTTCAACTTCCACCCACCATAAATCGTCAATGTATGGCGGGGCGGATTTTCTAATAAAGTGGGTCGACGGTGTCAACACTAAAAGAAACCAACGAGCCTTCCTTTGACACCAGAACCCGGCGTCCCTAACTTATTCTACTGAACTCTCGACAGGAGCAAACATGCAAAGTGCTAGAACGACGTCCCTCCCAGCCGCTGAAGATCTAGTTGTTCTGAGGTCAGAACACGAGTCCCTCGACCTGCGTTTGGGTCAGCTTGACCGTCACCTTTCGTTGTCACCTGAGGAGCAATACGAAAAGCAGGTCATCAAGAAGCGTAAGCTCGTCCTCAAAGATCGCATCGCTCACCTCGAAGAGTAATCACTCGTCGAGAAGAACCAGATCGTCATATTCAATTTCAGATGTCTTGCGCAGCTCGTCGGGCAGTGGCTTGGAGAGCACGTCGTCGTACGCTGCGGAGATGTCAAAGTCTTCCCAATCGTCGCCAAGGTCGATGTCGGCTTCGTCCATCGATGCGTCAGGGCCTTGAACTGCGGTCCGCTCGTCTTCACTCGCATCCGCACTCATCATCGATGGCAGGTCTTCAATTTCGGAGACTTGGTCTTCAGTGACTTCGATGCTCCCGCTTTCATCGGGCATTTGAGCGCTGACGTCCACAATCACGGATGGCACGCGAGTTTCGGCCGTGCGTGCCACACTCGGGCTTTCGACCGGCGCCTGTGGTGTCCAGGCGACTCTGGGTTTTAGTTGGCCCAATGACGGGACCTCACCCACCAACGCCAAGGCGGTTTTGCCGCGCATGACATCCGCGGTGACACGGCGGAGTTCGGATTGAAGCTGTGCCATCAACGCCGAGTTGGGCTCCGAAAAATCAAAGAAATTTTCCGTGATGCGAATCAGACCGATATCATCGAGCTGCTTGGCAGGGATCACCGCGCGCTCTCCTGAATCAACGTCTTCGACGCTTTTGACGGCGCCCAATCGTTCGAGTTCCGAGACGACTTCGCGCAGAAATCCTTCGTGATAGCCGAGTTCACGAATCAACTCGTTTTCGGCCAAAGCGCCATGCCCGCTCTTGAACTGCCGAGCCACCGGTGTCAGCACTTCGATTCCGACCAAGGGGTTGAAGATATTGGTCTTCTGTTTGGCAGGCGTTCGCAGTTGCGCAGCGTCGACTTCAACGATGGTGCGAAGATTCTGAACTGTGTAGGCGAGCTCTGCTCCTAGAAGCACGACGATCCAAGACAGGTAGACCCAGACGAGGAAGATCGGAATCAACCCCAAGGCGCCATAAATCGTGTTGTAGGACTCAAGGATCACTTGAGTGACGTAGAAGTTGAAGCCGTACTTCGCCGCCTCAAAAGACAACGCAGTGAAGAGTCCGCCCACAAATGCCGCGGACCAACGCACGCGCGTGCTTGGTAGCCACCGATGCATGAACGTGAACAAGAAAAATGCGATCAAGAATGGCGCGACCGTGCCAAAGAAGCCCATTTCAAGTCCGAAACGAGTCAGGACCAACTGTGCGCGGGCTGTCAGTCCGACCGACGCTGTGACCAAAACCGGCCCCACGGTGACCACAAAATAGAACGTGACTATCTTACGAAAGATCGGTCTGGAGTCTGGAGCATGCCAAACGACGTTAAACGTCCTTTCGATATCCATGAACAAGAAGACCGAAATGACCAGAAACGCCACGGCACTGACACCACCCACGCTGGTGGCGCTCGTCTGAGCAAATTCCTGAAGGTACTGCGCGGCTTTGGCTGCAGCGGCGGGAAAGATGGGTTCCAAGTACAGGACTAGGTTGTGGTTTGTGGCGTCGAACGCCCCCAAGATCGCCAAGACGGACGTCACGACAGACAGCAGCGGCACCAGCGAAAGCACGGTCGTGTACGCGAGGCTGGAACTTAAGTTATGCGCCCGATCCCGAAAGAATTCGCGAACGGCGTAGTAGAGCGTGAATAGCGGCGCTACCAAGTTCAGCTTCCAGGCTGGGATTTCGTCCCAATGACCCAGACGAAACATTGCAATCGCCCCGCTCTTCGGTTTGTCGCTCATAAGATTCCTCTTCGATCCGTTTAAGCGGCATGAATATCAGAATCCCAACGTGTACGGAACAAGCGAGGCCCGTCACGTGTTTATAGGTATGGGTTACTTGGGTCCGCACCAACCTTGCTGTAGAGTCAGGTGAATACAATTTTGTCTTAGTAGGAAAGCGATGTCTTCGGACCGTCATTCTCGCGCCATGAACATCGGCATCGCCACTTTCATTGCCTTCGCAGTGACCGTGCCTGAACTTGCCGCACAACACTTTCGACGCATCAGCGCTGGGCTCGGGAGCGCTCCTTTTACCGACCAAGACCTTCGAACCATTGATGATAAGCTGAAGTTGCCCGGTGTCATTCACACCAGCGCAAGCGTTTTTGATCTCGCGATCGAGGAATCACGGGCGCGCGCTCAGGCCACTCATTTTGACTCCGCACTCGAAAAGGCGCGCCAATTTCATTTTGACGGAAAATACGCCGAAGCCCGCACTCTGGCTCGAGCGATCGTTTTGGAATTGGACACGCAGCCCGAGAGCCCGACTCTGACGCCGTCTCGAGATCAGGCGCTTCTGCTTCTGGCTCGAGCTGAATTGGATCTCGACGAGGCTCCATCGGCGCTTCGACACTTAAACATGATCACGCGGGACACGCCGGTCGACGACTTTCTGCTCTGGCTGAAAGCCGATTCAATGGTCCACATGAACAACCCTGCGGAAGCTGCAACGGTGCTTCAAGCGGTGGTCAAACAGAATACGATTTTGAAGCCGCGGGCGATGGTGGCCAGAGCCCGGGCGCTTTTTGCAGCAAAAGACTGGGAGAAGGCGGCCCCTGAATTGGCTCAGGTCAATGCAGACTTCACACTTCATCCTCAACGCCACGAGCTTCTTTACGAAGAAGCCTTTGCGCTTGAGCAGCTCGGCAAAAAACAGGAAGCGGCCGATATCTACCTCAACGCCTGGTTCGAGTTTCCCTACCATGTGGCGGGCGATGACGCGCAGCTTCGACTCAACGCGCTTCAGGCCGAAGGCGTCACGCCGTCTCGAATCATTCCTGCGCAAGTTCTCTATGACCGGTTCGTGCAGCTTCGCGTCAACAAACATTGGGATGTCGCTGAACGACTCTTCAAGGAATTGCTGGTCGATAACGTCACCCCCAACATGGATTCGGCGTTTGAACACGACGTGATCATGCAGCTCGCCCTGAACGACTGGGGGCGCAGGCGTTTTGAAGACGCGCTGACCCGTCTTCTGCAACTCGCCGATTCGTATGAGAAAGGTGAACGCGCCGGAATCTCCAAAAAATACGTTTGGCGCTATATCGGCAAATGCTACGCGCAGCTTGGGCAGCTCGACAAAGCCTTGACCGCTCTTGAAGTCGAAAATTACGGTCAGAGCATGCGATCCCGCTTAATTGAGCGGGCTGAACTCTTGGAAGACCACGCTCGTTATGAGGATGCCTTCAAGATTTATGAGGCGATCACGTCGGGCTCAAACAAGAAGGGCTGGCACTACACTTGGCTCCTCTATAAGACAGGACGCTACGAGCAGGCTTACGAGAACTTCACCGCGATGGCCGATCGATCCACAGGGGAGCGCAAGGCGAGGAACCTGTATTGGGCCGGCCGAACCTTGGAGAACGACAACCGCAACGAGGAAGCCATCGAAGTTTGGGAACAGGTCTATTCCGGATGGCGCTCGAGCTATTACGCGATTCAGTCTGCAAACCGGATTTTGGACGTTCAGCAACGCGAATCGGTCGACGGAGCCATGCTCGCACAGGTTGTAGACCTTGCTGCCTCTGGTGACATCGCCATCGACGCCATCGAAGCAGCAGAGGCTTCGGACTCCAGTCTTTCGTGGGCGAGTATTGAAGACCCACGAATCGCCCTCAGGCTGGACCGCGAAGATCCAAATATGTCCTCCCCAGATGACTCCAACTCATCGCAACGCGAGTCAGCTAGCAACCTCGCTGTTGCGGCCATGGATCGTGTCTTATCGACACCATTGCCTCTGACCGACGTCATGGGTTCTGAAGACATTTCGGAGCGTGATGGTGATTCCGAAAATGATGTGAGTGAGCCCCTTAGTGCTGTGAAGGTGCCCAAAACAAAGCTGGCCAAAAAATCTGCAACCCGCGTCACCTACACCACGTCCGGACGGATGTACTGGAATGGACGTCTCGGCTCAACGACCTCTTTTGCCCGCTATCGTGAAGGCGATTTGATTGGCCCCGTTCCAGCGACGCCTGTGGCCTACGACGAAACGACGTATATTGGGGGCCTTACACGTGCTGCGGCACGCGCCGGCGACCTGTTCCCGAACCTTGAGCGCGCGAAGTGGCTGTGGAACGCAGGCATGGAGAAACAAGCCCGCTGGTTGGTGCGTGATGTCGCCATCGAATATCGAGAACTCAGCAGGCGATATCGGCCCTCGGCTCGACCACACGCCTTAACGAACGGCCGATGGAATTATTATATCGATAACCGTCGAAAAGACCGTTCCGGGCTCTGGGGCTGGAAAATCGATGAAGATCGCTTTCCCGTCCCTGAAAAGAACGACGCCAAGAAAGTACTGGTCGTGCGCCAGCAGGCCATCTACGACCAAAAGAACGAGCTTGGCGAAGTGCTCCTGGATGCCTTCAAAGAAGTCGGTGACCATTTCATGGCCCGCAAATACACCACTGAAAAAGGTGGATGGTATCGCCAGGACCCCAATGGCCCTGCTCGCACGATGTGGATGCAGGCCTATCCTCGGGCGTTCCCGAATATCGTGCTTCGCGAAGCCCACAAGAATGGCGTCAATCCTTATTTGCTCTGGGCATTGATGACGGTCGAGAGCTCCTATAATCCAGATTCAGTCTCGACGGCTCAGGCCCTGGGACTTCTTCAGGTGATTCCAAAAACCGGGTTGAAGACGGCGCTGATGTTAGGCGACGAAGATTTTGGGCCACAGGACTTGGTCGACGAAGAGGTCGCCATCGCTCATGGGGCATTTTATTTCTCGCAATTATTGCGGAAATTCCGCGGACAAGAGCTTCTGGCTTTCGCGGGATATAACGGCGGGCCACATCGGGTTGGCGATTGGCTCGACAGCCGAGGAAATCAACCCTTGGACGAGTTCGTCGAGGAAATCCCTTACGACCAAGCACGTGGATACGCCAAAAAGGTGGCGAAATTCGTGGCGCTCTTCCTCAAGCTCTACGAGCAGCAGGACACCCTCTACATCGGCCAGAACGTTCGTTCCGACTATCGCGCCGAACCACGATTTTAGCGTCAACCGCAGCGGGCTTGGCTTCAGCGAATTTTCCGGTACTCTCCGCACCGTCGAATTAATTGGAAGTCTATGTCTCGATTCATTCTGTTCTTGAAGGGTATTGCCATGGGCACTGCCGACGTCATCCCTGGCGTTAGCGGTGGAACTCTGGCGCTCATCTTGGGGATTTACGGCGAGTTGGTCGATACGATCAAAGGCGTCCGCCCTCACCTGCTTCTCTATGTTTTCCGCTGGCTGACGGGTGGACGAAAGTCCGAAGACCTCGACAGGGTCCGCGCCGAATGGAAGCACCTGAACTTCGAGTTTTTGATTGCCCTGATGGCGGGTATCGCCACAGCGATCGTGGCCGGAAGTTCAGTGATTCCGATGTTGATGGAGAATTATCCAGTTGCGATGCGCGGCTTGTTTTTTGGCCTCATCATCGCGAGCGTGATCGTGCCGATGCGAATGATTTCGTTCAAAACGCCGGCTCAGATTTCGATCGTGGCGCTGTGCATGGCGCTCGGAGCTGCATTTGGCTTTGTCGTGACCAATCCCGCTAATTCCTTTGATATGGCGCGTGAGTGGACCACGGTGACCTCCGAAGGCGAATCGCTCAAGGACGTCACACGGCGCGGCCCAAGTGGCATGTCGTCCGAGCAGGTTTTCTGGGCCGAAAAGAATCAGGCCCTTCGTGACGCGGTCGCCCAGAGCGAACCCGCGAAATTTGCTGAGCTCATGGCAACCCACGAAGCAAACCTGCAACCGGTGGTCGACAAAGACGTCCTGAAGGCCCGTTCGAAGCCTTATGACGACGTGATGATTTCGGCGGGAACGCCGGTACAAGTCCCTCGTCCCACGATATGGTTCGTCTTTATCGCCGGGGTCGTCGCGATTTGTGCGATGATTCTTCCTGGCATCAGCGGGTCATATATTCTGCTGATTTTGGGCGTCTATTTCTTCATCTTAAATGCACTGAAGGGCTTCCTTTCAACGCTGGCTCATGGCCATCTGCCCGTGACACAGGCCTCGTACGTGATCGTCTTTGTGTTGGGTTGCTTGGTTGGCATCTTGAGTTTCGCACGGGTATTGAGTTACCTGCTGCACCGGCATGGCGGCCCCACCCTCGCGGTGTTGGTCGGCTTGATGGTAGGGTGCTTGCGAGGAATTTGGCCGTTTCGCCATTTGGTGAACGAGGTCGAAATCAATGTGATTCCAACGGCATTCGATGCCAATGTTGGAATTGCCGTCGGCTGTGGACTTTTGGGTGTCGCTATTGTGGCGGCATTCTCGTGGCTCGGCCGCGTTAAGGAAGAGGGAGAGACTGCGAATGCGTAATTTTTTGGTGATGTTGCTTCTGGCTCTTCCTGCGATTGCCCACGCTGACATGGGCGACATGGGCTCGGACATGCCGTCAGACGTCGGCATGGACATGGGGTCCGATATGGCCTCGGATATGGCCGCAGATGCTGCGGCTGACATGGCCTCAGACGCGACCCCTGACGTGAGCGTGGATGCTGACTCGGATGTCGCCGCAGATGCCGACATCGACGCTGCTGAGCTCTTTTTCACGTTCTCGGGCACCGTGACGCTCGACGGAGCCGCAGACAGCGGTGCCGTGGATGTGCGCGTCACAAATGCCGACACGAATCGGCAAACCTACACCGATGTAGCCGGTGCATTTTCGTTCACGGGCCTGCCGGCTGCGACCTATCAGGTCGACATCGGATTCCCTGGCTATCTCTCGGTCGCAGACACCGTCGACCTGAGCGCGGATATCTCTCGTTCCTACGTCCTGACGCCTGAAACGACTCATGTCGTGAAGGTCGACATCACCTTCGAAAACGCTGCGCCTGCTGAAGTGGTGATCGACGGTTCACGTAACGGACTGGTCGTTCACGAAACTCTGCCGGTGACGGGCGGTGCGGCGACCTGGGAGCCCGCGTTGATCGAAGGCACATGGAACATGAATCTGAGCGCAACCGGTTACCAGACACACCAGTTGCTGGTGGATGCCTCCAAAGACGGTCGCCAATACAACGTATTGATGACGGTCCAAGCCCCACGAACTTTCGACGTCACCAGCGATTGCGGTTGCCGCAGCGTTCAGGCCAACCGTGCAATGCCCCTCAGCTTGTTGGTGTTCTTGTTCGGCGCACTCGTATGGCGACGACGCAGCTAAGCCGCTCGGATGCCGTCAGCCTCGTCGAGCTCATCGACGCGATGGTTTAACGCAGCGACCTAATCTTGAACCAGTCGTGGCCTGCCCCTGCCGTCGAACTCGACCCGGGATGCCGCGACGACTGGATCATGCTCAAACACCAGAATCCATCCCTCGCGCGCGGCGTGATAAAGCACTTCGCGTTTTTCTTCGAGCGTCACGAGCGGCTGCAGATCGTAGCCCATCACGTACGGATCACGCAGATGTGAAGACGTCGGAATCAGGTCGGTAAGTTGCACAAAGGTGTCTGTTTGGGTCGAGACCTTGACGATCTGCATCCCAAATGTATGGCCATTCTGCGGAAAAACCTCGATGCCTGGCAAAATCTCTGCTGGACCCTCGACGAGCTCAAGGGTTGGCGAATTGGCTGAGTCAAAGAGCTCCAGGTCCTCGGACCGATAGCTCCCGCCGTCTCTAGCGCTCGGCGAATGTGCCCATCCCCAATTCTTGCGCTGAACCCAATGTCTGGCGTTCGGAAAAGCGGCTTGAAGCTGGCCGTCTTGGTCCAGGGTCGAGACACCGCCTGCATGGTCGAAATGCAGATGCGTTAGCACCACTTCATCGATGTCGTCGGGCTTGAGCCCATGACCGGCCAACGCGTTGATCAACGACGTATCCTGAGAACCAATTTTGTAGATGTTCTTTTCTTTGTCCGACCAGCGGTTGCCGATACCCACGTCGACCAAGACACGGCGGTCATCGTAGAGAACCAGCAGGCAGCGACACGCGAGATCGATGCGATGTTGGTCATCAGCAGGATTGGTCCGCTCCCATAAGGTGCGTGGAATGATTCCGAACATGGCGCCGCCATCCAAACCAAACATGGCCTCGACCAGCGGAACGACAGTATGCGGTTTTTTTTGCATCACATTAAATCTGGTAAATCGGGAAAAAGTCGCCCAGCGGATCTTCAGGCAAGGTGTCGGCGATCGACTGAATCGTATAAGTCTCGAGAATCCGAATCGTAGCCTCTCGAATTTCGGTCCACACAGGCCAAAATGCCTGCTGCAGGGGTGTCGCTTCTTCGTCGCCTGTGGCGCGGTCGGCATAAGCCACAGGTGCGACGGGGCCGTCGAGATGTCGAATGATTTCGATGAGGCGAATTTCACTGGCTGGTCTGGCTAAAAAATAGCCGCCATTGGCGCCGCGACGACTCTTAACAAAGCCGCCTCGCTTGAGGTCTGCCATGATGCCTTCAAGGAATTTATGAGGCAGAGCCTCGCGCTCGGCGATGGTCTGAATGGTCATCGGTTCGCGCGTGCGAGCCGCAGCCATCGTGACCAAGGCTCTCAAGCCGTACATTGTCCTAGCGCTGATTTCCATGAACAACCTGAAGGCGGTGCAGTCTAGAAGTCACAAACGTCGCCAATCCCGTCCATGTCGCCATCGAATTGCTCGGGATTGTAGATCGAAGGGCAATTATCACACATATTCGGGTGGCCGTCGTTGTCATCGTCGACGCCCATGCAATCGCAAAGATCGCCCTTCCCGTCGTTGTCTGTGTCGAGCTGGTCCGGATTCTTGTCCACCGGGCAATTATCGCACGAGGTTCCGATGCCGTCGCCATCCTGGTCATCTTGTTGGTCATTTGGCACGGCGAAACAATTATCGCAAAGATCTCCCAGACCGTCCCCGTCCGTGTCGATCTGGTCTTCGTTTGCGACCTTCGGACAGTTATCGCAATTGTCGGGAATACCGTCGTCATCAAAGTCGGTGCCATCGCTGGCCACGCTCTGGCAGACGTCACAAGCGTCTCCAATGCCATCGCTGTCTTGGTCGGCCTGACCTTCATTGGCGACATCCACGCAATTATCGCAGGCGTCGCCTACATTATCGTTGTCTTTGTCGAGCTGGTTTTGATTGGTCGTCGTTGGGCAATTATCGCAAGCGTCACCGACAGTGTCGGCATCGCCGTCACCCTGCGCGGTGTTCTTAACGTCTGGGCAGTTGTCTCGGACGTTGGCGACTTCGTCGCCGTCTCGGTCAGGGTCACAAGCATCACCCAATCCGTCCCGGTCGGCGTCGGACTGAGCCTCATTTGCGATTAGAGGACAATTATCGCAGACGTCGCCGAAGGTATCTTCGTCGTCATCCTCTTGTTCGGGGTTGGGCACGGCTTTGCAGTTATCACAGGCGTCACCAATGCCATCCCCGTCGGACTCTGACTGATCAGGGTCGTACGCTTGTGGACAGATGTCGCAGATGTCGCCCAAGCCGTCGTCGTCTTCATCTTCCTGACCGGGATTGGGCAATTCGGGGCAGACATCGCAAGCATCGCCGGCCCCGTCATCATCGCCATCTTCCTGCCCAGGATTGGCAACCGAAGGACAATTATCGGCGTCGTTTAAGAGGCCGTCCCCATCGATGTCGGGATCACAAAAATCCCCCACCCCGTCGCCGTCGACGTCGGATTGGTCGTTGGGGATTTCTGGGCAATTATCACAGGCATCGCCCGTCTTATCGAGGTCTGAGTCGGCCTGATTCTCGTTGGCAACCGTGCGACAATTATCGCAAACATCGCCCAGACCATCGGCGTCGGTGTCCAACTGCGTGGCATTGAGATCTCTGGGGCAGTTATCTTCGGAGTCCGGAACGCCGTCATCGTCGAAATCCGCACCCGAACAGGCGACCACTCCTAGAAGTATCGCCCCTACCCACCAACGAAATGTTCGCATGTCATCCTCACTCGATATCAGCGGCCTCTTTCCGGCGTCTGCGTCGCGAAGCGAACGCGGCACCGGCGGCCATCAAACCGGTCAGGAGCATACTTGGTTCTGGGGTGCCATGCACGTGTGGTTCCCATGTCGGGGTATTGGGCCCACGTTTCTTCGAGACGGCTACAAAAGACGTCCACTGGGTCATCAACGACCAACCCAGCGCGATCTGCGTGATCTCGGCGACGTTTTCCGAATCTTGGTCCGAGGCCTTGAGCATCTCGTGGGTCAGCTCAGCAATTCGCTGT
>Ga0100385_1000149_pt1 | contig 93410 bp, 70 predicted proteins | sample CryGeymeta201509_FD_81543 | JGI IMG/M metagenome (GOLD analysis project Ga0100385, IMG submission 81543) | Groundwater microbial communities from Crystal Geyser aquifers in Utah, USA - Crystal Geyser metaG 2015-09 | ecosystem: Environmental > Aquatic > Deep subsurface > Groundwater | place: USA... | reverse complement strand
GAATCCATGGCCGAGATTGGGGTCATGAAAAACGAGGAAATTCAGGTGGCATGAGCGAAATGATTACAGGAGCTTCGTACACCACTTGACGGGACGTGACCATTTCCGCTGAGTTCAAAATAGTTTTCGAAACAGAATCGAAATTGCAGGTCTTCTGCCCGAGCAGTCACGTTCAACTCCTCTCTGACTTCGCGGATGCTGGCCACCATGAATGTCTCGTCCTCCTCGAGCTGCCCTCCCGGCAAAATCCAATACGGATCATCGCCTTCCCGCACCAAGAGCACGCGATCGAACTCGTTTCGGCATACCAATGCCGCTCGACGCCAAAGTCGTGTTTTGGGTTCTGTTTTCATCGCTTCGCCGATGGCCTGCGTACCAATCGCAGAATCGTAAAACTCGCAAAATAGGCCGAAACCGGTACCCAATTTTTTCGCGTCAAATCAGCCTCCCTATGGCACAGCGACTGGTGCGTAAGCCATTTTTCAAGGAAGGGCTGAAAGCATGTAAGCGCTAGGCGAGATGGGGCTGGGCGTGTCCATGGCCGCGCCCGGACGTCCGTCGTAGAGCGCGGCGTGAACAAGCCATCGCCCATCGGGCAGCCGACCTAGCGACACAGGGTGCACTCGAGTCGCCAGCGGAAGCTCGATGCCAAGGTCTAGCGGCGTCCATGACGCCCAGTCGCCCTCCGCATGCATGACCGTTCCATCATCAAGTACCGCGACCAATTCTTCCGAACCTTCGTCTTGATAGAATGATTCGACCTTGCCCGCGTGTGCGGCGCTCGGCAGAATTTCCCAAGCCGCCCCGGTTGGCGTGGCGTCGAAGTCGGTCCGCACCAAGGTTTTGGTCATCGGGAAATACAAAATGACCTCTCCGCCGCGGACCTTATGCTGCACGGGCAGAGCGCTTAGGGCGAGCCCTCCGTCGAGCTGGCCTGGAGGAATCGCGGCGATGGTGGGGGTGAATATTCCATCAAGTGAAATCGCGTGCACGCCGTCAAGTCCAGGGGCATTGGTCGGTGATTCCATCACCAAAAAGAATGCTCCCGCCGCAGCGTCGACTCGAATCGGTTCACGATATCGTTTATCTGCTGCACCCACGCTCACTGAAGGCGCGAACGAGAGCCCTCCATCGGTGCTGAGCGCGAAGCCCGCGCCGGTCTCGCCCGTCCCAGTGGCAAGCACCACGTCGCCAGCGGCTGCGACTGCGGCCATCCCCGAGATAACCAATTGGGGAGCATCAGCGTGCACAGGAATATAGGACATGATTTCTTGGAGCCAGCCCGTCTGCAGCCGCAGTTCATACTGATAATTATTGAATTTTATGAACACCCAAGCTCCCGCACCGCCCGGCAATTCCCGCCAGAAGTCGGGGATTCCTCGATGACTCGCAACCGTCCCAGGAATGCGGTCGGAAGGGTTCGCAAAGGCCAAGCGCTCGCCGTCGATAAAGGGATGTTGCCCGCCAAGGCCCAACACGATCAAGTCGTTGGCGATATGCGTGAAACTAGATGCCCGTCCGGGCGTGAAGTTCTCGAGTCTGGAGGCGAGTGCCCAACCTTTGTCGCTGACGAGTCGATTCTCGAGCCGGTAGAAAAATGGCCGAGAGAAGTCTCCGATGACCAGCGTGGATGCGCCATCCGTTGGCTCCCCAGCGCCCTCAGTGAGGACGCCGTAGCGTCCCTCGGCGAGCAACAGATCTTTGGTAAGTCGAATTGGGTCCGCGTTTCCGACGATATCCTCGAAGCCTGCAAGGTCCCCTAGGTCGACCGAATTGATTCCTTGTCCGAGAGAAACGCGGTCGTTGGGAACGTTGTCGAATGGAGTTGTTGCAGTAGGTGTGCGGTGAATCCAGAACGTGCGTCCGCCTGTGGTTGTGCCAGTGGCGGCTTCGACTTCGATCTTGCCGCTTTCAGGGAGGCTCGAGTCCATCGTGAATGAGATTCGGTGGTCGCTCCACTCGGTGATCGCAGATTGGGGTACCTGCACACCGCCAACGCTGATTTTGCCTTCCATCCCAAAACGCAGGCCGTGAAGCATCACCGTGCTTCCCGTCCACGCGGCGGTCCGAGACGTCGAGAGGAGCCGGGGAGGTTCGCTGTCGAACTCTCGTTTGGTGCCGTAGACAAAGGCATTCACAGCGTTTCGGATAAGCCCGGTGGGCGGCACGATGCATTGTTTGGCCGCACCACTTTTGACCGCGGTGATACATACGGCCTGCGCTTCGCCGGTCGAGGTGTCACGATAAGCGGCGAACCAACGTCCATCAGGTGAGACGATGCCGAGCGCGTCGCCCGCCCAGGGCTTGCCATCGAGCCAGCCGACCCACCAAGTCGCATTGTTGATGTCCGTTGCGCTAGAAGGCACAAGCAAGTTGCCCTCGCCGAGGTCGATTAGACCCAATGGTTCGAGCACGTCTGCTTGTGCGGCACGCTGCAGATAAGCGGTGCGAAACGGCGGGTCGATGCGCAATTGTCCCAGGTCACGAGTTCGAAATCCGCGGACTTCGCCCGTTTTCGAAACCGCCACCAATGCGGCCTGAATCGGAATTTCGGTGAGCTCATTGCTTAACCGGTCTGACTGCGTGACATGGGAGTTGACTCGATAGACAGCTTCCGTGCCGTCGCCGGTGGTGCCTACGAGCGAATATCGGCGTCCTTCGCCTTCATTGAAGTACGCCATCAGCGCATCCGACGTGGCCCATTCCTCTGGGGTTGGGACAGCGCCGGTAGTGACGGCACCAACGGGCGAATAGGTCTCGCCGTTCGACGGCGGGGCGGTCTCGGTTTTCGTTTTGAAAACGGTGACAAATCCCGCAGCTTCGGCGACCACGTAGGTTCCGTGCACGCCCGGCAGAAAGACGCCGTATTCGCCGTTGGCGAGCGAAGTAGTGTCCTCTTGGCGTAGTCCACCGAGTGCCTCAACGTCGGTGCGGAGCGCGCCACTTGGAACGTGTACGTTAAAACCACCGAATTGCCCGTCTGCCGACGTGATGCTGACGCTTTCGGCAAGCGGCAAGTCATCGCGAAGCAGCGCAGATTGGCAGATGATGTCGTGGCCACCCGCCACCGCAGAAGCGGGCTGTCCCGGGAGCACCGGCTCATCGCACGAATACACCTCTCCGCTCTCCACATCGATGGCGCCGGTATCGTATACGAGTCGCTCGCCGTCTGGGCTCCAGAGCAGGCGCACGACCGGGCGCGTCAGGCTGAGCTCCTCAAACGACCATTTTTTTACCGAGGTCATCGTCGGCCCAGAAGCTTCGATGTTGACCTCTGCGAGCTCGACGCCGTCCAACGCCGTAAAGGCGAGTCGCGTGCCGTCCGGCGAGACAGCCACCGAGGAGAAACTTGTCGCCTGGTTTGCGGCGTAGACGGGCGAAGGGAGTCCGGTGGATGGGTCAAAAAGCTGCAGAGACCCACCCCCAGCAAGTACGACAATGGCCTCCATATCGACGGAGCTCACATCCTTGGTTTGATTGCCTGCATTAGGCTCTTCGTCCGATCCGCTGTCGCATGCCTGAGTCAATAACAACGCAAAAATGAGGAGGATTCGTGTCATGACGGATTCACTGTTTGGATATTGATCTGCAATCGAGATGTTCATCCCACGACAGTATTGGCGCAAATTTTTGACTGCAATTTGGCCTCAACGCCGTGGCCGGTACTCAAGCGAGCGAAACCTTGTCAAAGTATGGGATTCTATTTCTAATGCCGCGAATTCCTTTTTCTTGAAATTGCCAGGCAAGTTTTCTTTTGAGGGAAATAGCAGCGTTAAGCGTGAGGTCCGGTTTTAGTCCGTCGGCATCAGCCTCACCCAAACCAGCCAAGGATTTGCGGAATTAATCCCGGTTTTTCTGCGAAACCAAGGTCGATGTTTTTGGGGAAATAAACATGACCGCCATCATCGAGCCATTTGGTTTCGATGTGATTTTGCGCCTCCAACCAGTGTTCTACCAAATACAAGGGAACCATCGGGTCGATGCGGCTGCCCACATAAAGCGTCGGGATTTTGATACGATGCAGGTCGTCTTTAACGCTGGCCGTTTCGTAATAGTCTTCCAGGTCTTTGAAACCAAATCTGGGAACCACCACCAATTCATCAAAATCACGCAGCCGGCGAGTTTTTTTCACACTGGAGATCGTGGTCTGATGGCGGCCGCGGTCGCTGGCGCGCTGATGCATCGCGCGCAATTCCTGCAAAATATATTCGCGGTAGAAAAAACTTCGTGGCTCATCCAAGGAGCTCGCGCCGGGCGAAAGGTCTATCGGGGCAGATACGGCCGCGATGGCTTTTACGCGGGCGTCTAGGCCTTCTGAGGCGGCCTTTAGCGCCAGGTGCCCACCTAACGAATAACCCACGACCAGAATTCGCGAGAATTTCTGAAGCGCCATATGGCCCAGCATCGCCGTCAAATCCGCGGTCAGCCCCGCGTGGTAGATGTCCTCTCCGCTGCCATCGGCGCCACGCATCGACATTCGAAGGCACGAAAAACCCGCTTGTATCACGTGGCCGCACGCGTCTCGGACGTAGATACTGTCGGCGTTTCCGCCCAGGCCGTGCAGCAGCAGAACAAGTGTGTCGGCCCCGACATCGTTCAAAATCCCAGTGACTTCGACCGTTCCAAAGGCTTGGTCTTCGGCCAATGCAACCAGTTTTTGCCCATCGGGTAGACCGGGTGCCCGCAATTTTCCAATCAGTGTCGGACCGACAGTCCAGAAATGTCCTCTCATCTTTCGCACCGAATTCAGTCGTCTTCGTTGATAATGACCACGTCTCCCACGTCGGCCGAACATGCTTCAAGGCTACCTCCACATCCCACCAAGAGCCAAACGGACTTGTTACTCGTTTTTGCTTCCGTCACTTTTGTCTCCAAAGCGGTGGTGCGGATCATCGAATTGATCACCTCGCTCAAAACCTCTGTATCATAATCTGAGCGGCGACCAGCCGAAGTCTCAATTCTCCGAGAAGTACTCAATGACCGTTTGGCGACAGGCTTCGTCAAATTCCGAGTAGAAATCAGACTCGCCCGAGATGAAATCAAGGCACCTGGCAAGGTCGTCCCGATAGCAATCTTTGAGGTGTCCTAGTATCGACCAGTTCTCGAAGAAATAGTCGATGAGTTCACGCAGACTCAGCGTTTTATCTGACTGGATTTCGGGCCAGTCCGATTCATATTCATCAACGAGTCGGTAACAAATACCGCCCTTGTCACGTCTTGCGAAAACAACGGTTACGTCACGGGTCACAGATTCAAGAAGCACGCGTGCAATCTCGACCTCATCGTCTTGCAAATCGGGGAGATAGTTTCCGCCCATATACATGGGGTGAAACGCCTCCAGGGCCTTCTGATCATCCCGGGACATCGCGGATTTCAGAAGCTCGTCCACAGCTTCGTACCTTCCTTCACGAAACAACTCTTGGATTTCCTTCCTTAGAACGACACTCTTCACTTTACTGAGCAGTTTGCTTTCCTCCGTCGAGAGGTCGAAATATGCGGTGGGCCTGAAATCTAGATTGATAGTTTTTGTCATTTCACCCTCAAAAAAAGTCGATTAAGAAAACAACAAGACGCTGGAAATGAGCGGCCACGCCTATTTGATGGCTTCCCAAGGAAGATTCAAATCCTCTCGCCCGAAATGCCCGTAGGCAGCAGTCGGGTAGTAAATCGGGCGCAGTAAGTCGAGGGTCTCGATGATTCCCTGCGGGCGCAAATCGAATTCCGCCAAAAGCTGCGCTGCGATGTCGAGCTGTGGGTCGACCTCGGTGCCAAAGGTTTCAACCGAAAAGCTCACAGGGTCTGTTACGCCGATGGCGTAGGCAAGCTGCACCAAAGCACGTGTAGCCCATCCTCGTGCCACCACTTGTTTGGCCAGGAATCGAGCCATGTACGCAGCGGATCGGTCCACCTTAGACGGGTCCTTGCCCGAGAACGCCCCGCCGCCGTGCGGGGCAGACCCGCCATAGGTATCGACGATGATTTTACGCCCGGTTAGGCCGGCATCGCCCTTGGGTCCGCCAATCACAAAGCGCCCGGTGGGATTGATCCACGCCCTAAAATTATCTGCGCGAAGCTGGGCCGGAATAATCGCGTCAATGATCTGTGTCTCGATCGCGTGCCGCAATGGAGCAAGTTCGATGTCTGCACTGTGTTGAGTTGAGAGCACCACGGATTCGATTTTGGTCGGACGGCCATCGACATAGCGGAAGGTCACTTGTGACTTGGCGTCGGGGCCGAGCCAAGGAAGAGCGCCGCTCTTTCGTAGGTCGGCTTGAAGCCGCACCAATCGATGGGCATAAACGATCGGAGCCGGCATGAGTTCAGGCGTCTCGTCGCACGCGTAACCAAACATCAAACCCTGGTCACCTGCGCCAAGAGCACCGTCAGCGCGATCAACGCCTTGATTGATATCTTGCGACTGGCCGTTAAACCGGATCTGGATTTCACAGCGGTTGGGGTCGATTCCCGTCTCTGCATTGCTGTAACCCGCTTCTTCAAGCACTTGGCGCACCAATGATACCGCGGCATCGCGCACGGCCACAAAGTCGTCGAGGTGCGTCGTTTTAAACTCTCCCGCGACAATCACACACTGGTCAGCGAGCAAGGTCTCGCAGGCAACGCGAGCTCGAGGATCCCGCGTCAGAAAGGCGTCCAAAATACGATCCGAAATGCGGTCTGCGAGTTTATCTGGATGACCCTCGGAAACTGATTCCGAGGAAAAAAGTCCGTTGCGAATTGACATGAGTTCTCCTAATTGGCCCATTTTCGATAAAGGGCTGGGTTGTGATTTAAGTTGCCTATTTTTCTTCTACAATAATGTTGCGAATAAAGATCCCTGAAGGAGGCTCGCCTTCGAAGTCGTTTAACGACCCATCGATTTCGACGTAGGTGGCGGAACGTGCGGTCCAAACCACGCACATGCGAAATCGAGACCGCTGCACGGCCTCTAAAACTCCTTGCAGCAGAAGGACCTGACACTCGTCACTAAGTACGCCGCCTTCGGCAAAGGGTTGTGGGTGTTGCACAAAGCTATCTTCGCGATAATCAATAACCGCATGTGGGTCGCCTTGGCGTACCTCGACCTCGACGCGTTTATAGACCGCCGCCATGAACCGAATGACGACATACGGGTAAATAACGGGTTTTTCAGGAATCTGATGGTTCAAGCCTGTCTCCTGTTTAGTTGCTTTGACCAAAGGGTCGGGCGCAACAAGTTGGGTAAATCGCCGGGTCCGTAGGTGGACCAATCCGAGGACTAATTTTTTTGGGACTTTAAAAGTAAAAACCCCTGCCAAGAGGGGTCATGATTCCGCTTGGTTGCCCTTAAAGGGCCACATCGTTTTTCCACCTTGCCCGGATTGGCAGGTTGGAGAGGCTTTAGGCCTACTCTTGATGACTGGACGAACTTAGCACCAAAGTGTTGGTCGGCAAGTGAAACAAACAAAAAAAGTGAAGTCACTTGCGACTAGAATCACCGAAAACCGGTTCGTGGGATTCGACTTTATAGAACTTTCTGCCTTCAGCGTTTGAGGCGACCAGCTCAGCCCAAGAGGGGTTTGATTTCCTTCACCAGGGCTTCAGGCGTGGTGTTGGGCGCGTATCGGTCCACGATGGTGCCGTCACGAGCAACGAGGAATTTCGTGAAATTCCATTTGATCGCTTCGGTACCCAGAAGACCCGTGGCGTCGGCTTTTAATTGCTCGAATAACGGGTGGGTGTCTTTTCCATTCACCTCGATCTTGGCGTGCATGGGAAAGGTGACACCAAAATTCAATTTGCAAAACTCGGCGATTTCGGCCTCGGAATCAGGCTCCTGCGCACCAAATTGATTGCAGGGAAAGCCCAAGACCACCAAACCGCGGTTTTTATACTCTTTGTAAATGGCTTCAAGCCCTTTGTACTGAGAGGTAAAGCCACACTGGGAGGCCACGTTTACGATGAGCAGTACTTTGCCCTCGTAATCGCGCATCGTGCGGGCTTGGCCGTCGATCGTGGTGATCGCGGTATCGTAATCAATCTTTGCCATTGGAACCTCTGCAAAAATACCAGTTTTTTATTGGACCAGAACACGAACGGCGCCGGTGTCGTCGTCGTCGATCAGCGAAATATTGGCATGCAGCGTGCCGCCTTGAGGATTGAAGGAGACGCCCGTCATGTCCGCCTCGTATCGCCCTTCGGCCTCGTTCCATGCGGGCGTGAGCACATCAGGTTGCGCGGTGCCGTTGAGTTCAAACTTAATTCGAAGCTGGGTTTTGGTGCGAATATTCTGGGCCGCATCGACCATGTCAAAGACAGACCATCCACGCAGTGGGTAGGAGTTTTGCGGCGTCTTCACGAGGGGTTCCGCGGGGTGTTCGAGGCGCACGCGGAGCTGGTCGCCAACGAGTGTGGCTTCGGCGATCACACCGCTGCTGGGCCGAACCTTGAACGCTTGCGTATCTGCTTCCCACTCGCCGGTCGTGCCGGTGAGCGCCATGCCCGTGGCATGAATCCTATACGTTCCGGTCGCCAATGTTGGGGGGACCTGCCACAGGAATTCCCAATTATGGTCTCGCTCGGCCAAGATTTCTTTGGTCGTGGGAGGGTCCGGGTGAAAGACCACGACGGTGTCCAGATTCGTGCTGTCGATCAATCGGGCAGGGTTTGCCGGGTCTAATACCGGAATGAACGCGCCCTGGTCGTCTTGTTTTTCGAGGGTGAATTTAGGCGTTCCAAACTTCGGATCTCCGCCACCTATGGTGATGTCCAACACTTCGAGTCGTTCGATGCTCGCTGGTGCGTCGTTCTGAATCATCCCTGCATGCAGGCTCTTTTCGGTGGCGCGCACTTCGGTGCCAAGCACCGGCTGCAAATCAGGCAATTCCCGATAATAAACGGGACCGTTGAAGCCCGCGAGCATGTCGCGTGCGATCTCCATCTGACGCTCGACAAGGTAACGCCCGGCCCAGGGGCCCCAAATACTGAATTCGGCCTCGTAGCCGCCCATATACCAATCGTCAGGATGGGTCAGGTAGAGCAAATGATCCTGGCTGTAACCCACAACCATCACGTCGTGGTCTGCCGTGAGTTCCGCCATTTGGAGGCGCGCGTATTCGGTGAGCGAATGTGTGGGCTCTCCCGGCAAAGTCATGAAAAAGAGCGGCCCAAGACGAGCCATGGTTAAGTAGAGCTGGTTGAGTTCAGGGTTTGGCACCGGCACTTTTAGGTTTTGAAAGAGAGGTCCGAGCGCGACACATGACTTGTTTTCGCCCTCCTGACTCTTGTTCTCGGCCGGGTCGATGGCACATTGCAGGGTTCCGTATTCGTAAGGTTTTCCGGGCTTTTGGTCGAACTCACCCGAGTCGCCGTAGATCCACGCATGTTTTACCGCGATCGTGCGTGAGCGAACGGCAAGGTCGGTCTGGGACGAATACGTGATGTTGTCGATTGCGGCCGTGATGATTTCTCCACCGACCTTCCCAAGGACACGCGCCCGTTGCTCATCCTGGTGCCCGAGATGTCCGCCTGAAGGCGCCGCATCGCCGCCACCAGCTTGCATGAACATGCCCGTCACCGGTGTGCCAAAATGTGCAAATAACGCCGATTCGAACTCCTGTTCAAATCCGCCTGCGGCGTCTTCGGAAAGCAAAGTATTGGAGGTTCCCAGAATCGTTCCATGCATTCCGAAATTGGCGATGATGGCCATTGGGTTCCCGCCGGGTCGGCGCACAGAAAAAAGCGTGAGGCGTGGATCTTTGCCCCAGCGCGAATCGTTGACACTCCGACGGTCGCGGTAAACCTGGTCTTGAGGGTCCCAGTCGTTGATGATCGAATACCCCCACTCGGCGTCCCCTAGGTCGTCCATCGCGAGTTTTACAGTGTCGGCCATCTTGCCGGCCATCATATGGATGACCTCGTCGTCCGCCGAATCAATGCCCGCCAGCCCCAGCGCGTCCGGAATGCGCCAGAAGCGCCCAGGGCCGTGGTGTGTATGGGTCGCGCCGGTGATGACACGCCCGGTCAGGTCGAGGCCATAACGATCTTTGAGGTCGGCAAGCATGGCGATGGTGAGCGAGTCCTCCGAAAAAACCATGGGAATTTTCAACAGGACCAGATGTTCACCGCCGACCTCAAGCGCAATGGCCTTAAGGAATAGCGCGCCGTGGCTGCCTTGGGACGCCCCGAAAAAATCCGCCCAGGGTGAGAGCAGCAAGCCTGAACGGCCCCCATAACCACCCTGAGCAATGCCAACGGGGGGGTCTAGGGCGAGCGTGGCCACACCGGCCTTAAGACTCCCGGATGTGGGGGCGAGCTCTTCGCGGACGTGGGGTGGCGGGTCGGGATTATCCCATGGGTTGGGAACTTCGGCATCGACACCTTGGTCCAATTCGGCATCGGCCGTGACATCAGTTCCCGCCATATCCAACCCAACATCCGGATCGGTAGTGGTAGGCGTGGAGTCTGATGAACAATGCGCAAGGGTCGCGATGAGAAAAATGGGGATCAAAAATCTGAATATTTGCACCGCGGACTCCTAAAAAATCCGATAGGTTAGAAAGAAATCGCCATGAGGATAGTGAAGGTGGGTGCGGAAGTCGAACACGCAGGCGGATGATTTTCAGTAAGTTTCAGTCGACTCAGCCATAACCTGCGGCCAATCATGCTGAAAACAGCTCAAAGGAACGACCATGGAAATCACCGGCAAGAGGATCGTGTTGACCGGAAAGTTTTCGGAAATTGACCGCAAAGAAGCAGAACGGTTGCTCAAAGAAATGGGCGCGACGTGTTCGGGATCTGTCTCGGCCAAAACCGATATTCTATTTGCTGGCGAAAAAGCCGGATCGAAGCTCTCTGCGGCAACAACGCTCGGTGTGCCCGTAATGGGGGAGTCTGATTTGATGGTTATTCTTGGGCTTGGTGGTGAGGCTGATAGCGTCGGAGACGATGCCGATATTCTTCAACTATTGGCCGATGGAAAGGCCGAATGGGTAAATAATACGCCCCATAAAACGGATGTTGTGAGCTTTGGCATGTCCAGGAGCGGCGAGTTTTTCGCCACCGGCGCGTTCTGTGGTGACGACTACGATGCAGGTGGGTCCCTAGCCATCTGGGAGGTCGCCACCGGTCGGTGTGTGAACCTGGTTCCACGTGTTCAAGGTGGTGCCGGCTGGCCTGATTATCCCGGTTGCATTCAGTGGTCGAATGATGACCTCCGGGTGGGACTGGCTTTTGATACCAATGGTGTTGGATATATCGACCCCTTTGGAAACGCGGCGGAGGTCGACAACTATGTTTATGCGACCGACGGCTGGAGTCGCCCTCCAGGTTGGTGCTGGGCACCGGATTCAGCCCGCGTATTTATCTCGTGTTGGGGGTATCAAGAGTCGACTCTGGCTGGGTGTGTTGGTGCGCCGTCGGCGTATAATTCAAAGCCGGTGTACATGGCGAAAATCAGCGACGAAGATTCGGACTCTGAACAGTTGCAGCCCTTTATCGAGATGGTCTGGGCAGAGGACGGTCGTGTCGTTGGCTACAACCGGAATGGTACGGCCTATGCCATCGACACACATACAAGGACCTTGCTCTGGCAGGCCGAGGTATCCGGAACCGTTGCCATCAGCCCGAATGCGGAATCAGTCGCATGCCATGATCGTGGTCTGAAATGGCTGGATGGAAAGACAGGCGAAGTGTTAGCAGACCCAAAATTTGTGGGCGGTGGCGACCTGATATTTTCGGCAGACGGCGCGTATTTGTTGGATATTTGCCATGCCGAAAACAACGACAAGGTCTCGCCCTGCGTTCGAGTCTACAAAGGTTTCGAGCTTTTGGCCGTCTTGGATTGCGAACCGGGCATAAGCGATGGCTGGCGCCGTGAAAACGTCCAAGCCAAGATATCTTTGGACGGGGTAATGGTCGCTGTTATCTGCGCCGACGGCGTACTTCGTGTTTTCACGATCGCAGACGAGAAGGAAGTGTTTTCGTTACCGGCTCAAGGAGCCACGGACCTGTTTTTTGGCGCGGGAAACCTCATTGTGTTGGCAAGCACCGAACGTCTGACTTTTGTCCAACCCACTGGTGAGGTTTTGATTTCTCATCGAATCAAAGAAGTGCCAGACGAGGAACCCATCACAGAGGCTCTGCACGGGTCAAAGCTCTGCGCTTTTGTGGACGGTGATGGTTGGGGATACGCGACAGGAGGCATCGTCGTGGCTGAAGCTGACCCAGAAAAGGCAGTTCAGGCCGTCGCGGGTCGTCGAAAGGCATTACCGCCAAGCTTGGTCGGTGCCGCCGTTTACAGCTCGCTGGATGAAGCTGTGGCGGCGAATCCCAAGGCATTTTCGAAGCCCGTCAGGGATCTGGTCAAAAAATCAAAAACCAAGTCTAAATTCAAACCGTCGAAGTTCCCGCCTGCGAACACGAGTTCTGTGCGCGATGTTGAAGACTATTTGCTGCTTCAATTGGAGTCCCAAGATCAACATTACACCACCGCCTACAAAGCCGAGATCGCCATCACCAGACTCCTGGCGTTGGACGTCGACGGTGCTCGGCAGGCCCTACGCGGATGCGGCAATGACTCCGAGGCCGGGCTGAATCTGGCACATGTGGCGGCCTATGCTGCGCGCTCGGGCCATGCGGAATACGCCACAGAACTCATCGATCAGGCATCAAAATGTGATGGCAAAGACAATCCGACGAATACCAAATGCCGCCAGAATTTCATCGCCGTGGCCCTGCGTCTGATGGGCAAACAGTCCAAGCACAAGATTGCGCTCGAATTCGCGGAAGGGGAGTGGGAGAGCCAGGAAAGGATGGCCGACACCGCAGTTGCCCACCTTTTGGTCGGCGACGTCGGCAAGGCGTTTGAGCAGATTCAGAGCTCCCAAAGTGGCATGTGGTGGCATCATGTATCCGAATTTATTTGCCTATTATTTCAGACTGACGACCTCGCCTTACTCTCTCGTTTTACTCTTGAATTTCAAGACAGCGAACATATTCAGCATTTTGAGGTCATGGAGCGGCTGGTTGCTCGTTTATTGGAATTAGACGCGTATGAACAGGCGCTTGACTCCCTGAGTGCGTTCTCGACTCTCTCGGTTTCTGAACAGGTCATCAAAATCGTGGATGAGTTGTCTAAGTCCGGCCAAGTGGAGCGATTCGAGCGTTTTGCAGAGTCTGTGCGCGAAAATTACGACGGCTATCCGTCAGTGATGGCGGAGCTGGTTGCGTCGCATAACCGGGTGTCTCCGGAAGACAGCGAAAAACGAATTTTGGATTTTCTTTCGGAACTGAATCCTCAAAATTTGAATCAGTGGAGTCTGCCAGGGATGGTCAGCGGTCTGGTCAAAGCAATGCAGGAAGCCGGATTGGAGATCGACGCGTTGGTCGGCGTTGCACGGGCACTCAACGGGGATCACTGGGCCGCAATCTGGGCCGCTTTGCCTGAGGGACATGCCATGGAGCCCGAGGCACGAGAAAGGACATTGGCATCCTACGATTACATGGGTTCGGCCGCGGCATTTCGCGCCCTTTTGGACTCGCCGGAACGTTTCGAAACGCTTTTTGTCCACGGTCTCGGGTCTGCCGGACGTGACCGCTACAACCTAGGCTACCTTGGCGAGGCGATGTGCAAAGCAGGGGACTTCAATCGGGCCAATATTGCTCGTATGAAGATCTCAAAAAGCAATCGGTCGATGGCCAATGAGGCGATGGTCTATGCGCTTTTTGCAGCGAACGAGCTGACCGCAGGGCTACAATTGGTCGCAGAATTGGACCACGGATTTGGCTCCTGCGGGCGTGAGTACACACTTATGCGGGGTCTGGTGCGAGGTCCCTGGGAATCAGGCGCGCGGACCTCACACGTGATGTAATGAAGTTGAATGCGATGCCTTGATTCGTGTTTGGTAAATGGCTCATAGTGCAACCGATTCCAAATGCGCCTGAGGTTTAGATTGGCTATTCGAGGACTTATCTTTTTTATTCTCATATTTTTGATTGGGGCGTGTTCCAGTGATTCTCCGATTGATTGTTCAGAAATCTCGATTCAAGACTGCGAGTCGAAAGGCTGCGCGCTGTTGACGGGGACTCCCTACGACACTGATGAACTGTGTCGGCAAGCTGCAATACCCTATCAGTGCACGTCGCATACCCAATGCGATGACGTTCTGACGATCGGGATTAAGGACGGCGAATGTGCCCGATTCGACAACGCCTGTTTACCGGAAGGTTGGAGTGAGTCGGACCCCGATCGCGGCGACTGCAATCTTCAGGAAGTCGACGCGCCGCTTTGCGACGAGACACCCAAATGTGAGGACTTATCGATCGCTGAGTGCTTGGCGCCTCGCTGTAAGACAATCGATGGACAACTGTTTGTCCCTACGGTGGGTGGTACCAATAACGCGGGTTGTTTCGAGGCCCGCGAACCGCTTGGTTGTGAACCGATAACCTCCAACTCCAACGACTCCCCTACAGGCTCGAGTCACGACGGTTCTTGTTATCTATTCATGGGGGAGAATTTGCCAAAAGGGTGGGTCGTTAGTTCAGACTGCCCGAATTTGAATGGCACGGCCTGCGAATAGAGATTCAGCCATGAACCGCCTTTATTTTACCTATCCCTATTTTGAGGACCGCCGCGTGCTGGCGATGGCGGAGGGGCCATGGGTCACATTTTTTGACCGGTTTATTTCAAATGCGACCGATGCGTCGAAGGTGCTCGACTGCGCTGCCACTGCGCTCATCTTGATGTACCTGCCGGATCTTTCGGTACTGGGGGGAGTTGAAGAGTTTACGCCGAAGAACCTGCCTGCAGCCGTTGAAGAAAACGGCATTTATTTTGATGTCGAGACCGCATCATTTCGAGCTCGAAGTGAGTCCGACGAGCGTGAAGCGACACACCTTGAGAGCCTTCGGTACTGCGAAGTTCAAGCTGGGACTATGCTGTCCCTTGATGGATTACGCCTGCGGATTTTGGAAATGTCTTACGGCTTTATCCCAAGCTTCCAATATCGAGTCGAGCGGGTCTATCGCTCCCATTTCGAACCACTCGTGGCCACGATGAAGCAAGCGGATGAGGTGTTTTCGAGCAAAGCCAGGAAGGCCGAGTTTTCACGGCTCTTTAAATCCGAAATATTTCCAAGACTTTCTGAACATGGATTTGCGGCGGATGGGCGCTCCACGCGGGCGGTCAGGCGCACTGATGAGCTCGCCGTGTTTATCGATTTTTCCCATATAAGTTTTGGATCTGGGTCGTATCAGGTGTCGGTGATTTGGATGGGGAATCCGAACGCGACTTTGGATGACGAGGACACACTTGGCAGCTTGGAACCTCATTTTCCGTATCATTCGAACCTGATGCTCGACAGCCAAAACGCTCAAGTTTTGGCTTATTCAGTTCAGGAATGGCTGCGCGTTTTTGACCTCTATCTTGCTGAAACTATTTTGAAGTATCAGACGATCGAGGCCGTGGAGGCGTGGATGCAGCGTGACAAAGATTTGGCGACCGATAAAGCCCGGTTGGGGCTACCGTCGAGGTCGCCTCGCCACGCCTATACGTTGTCCTTCTCCAATCGCATTGCCAGGCATTAGCCTGACGGACCCGTCACAACCTTTCAATTACAGCACTCTATCTTGTCCCATTCCACAGGTTTAAGCGGCTCACTGACCTTCTTGACGAGCTTGGCTTTGCCAATCATTCCGCGGCCGTTCTTGTTGAACTCATACATCACGTTGCCACCACTGGTTTCGGCATCAAGGTGTTTGCCGTTGATCTTGGCGAGTCGATGAGTGGCTTGAACCTCATCACCCAGATAGGTTGCCTCTATCTGCAGTTGCGTGCCTTTTACGGAGACAGGAGAGCCACCATCGAGTGTTATTGAGTTTAGTTCGAGTCGAGAACGCATGACAAGATAGGGTCCTGCATCCTCTGGCTTAATGACCACGTCATACCCGTGAAGAGTTTCATGTGAGGAGGTTTCGCCAGTCCGCCCCCCGCTACAATTGCCGTCGTCATCACACTCATCGACAAACTCCTCAGACTCCAAGTAATTCTGGACCTCCCAACTCCAGATCAGCCACGTTTGGCCGTGCACCACATGTTCACGCGCTCCGATATAGCGCTCGCCGCATCCCTCTTGATTTCGAAAATCGAAGTCTTTGGGGATCTTTAGGAGCGTCCATGTGCCGTCCCTTTTGCGAAAAAGTGCAAGGGCATTTGCGTGGCAGTTTATCCAGGTCCACTCATACAACCCACCGCTTTGTAGCGGCCCCCATTCACAACCTTCTACCAGGGGGCGTTCTATCCAAGATCCTTCGAGTTCGATGGCGTTCTTGACAACCTCAAGCTCCTCGACCTGTGAGTTCCACAGTCCCTCCGGCGTCAACATCGAGCGTTTGAACTTAATCACAGGGGGCTCGGCTTGCTCATCTTGAGGCGGCGTGATCTGCGCCCGTGCACTCGCAACTGGGGCTTCCTCCACTTGTGGAGTAACCGCCGCTGGTCCAGGGAGTAGTGAGGTCTTCGGCTGGGGGTTACAGGCAAAGAGAAGAAGAGTTACTGCGAAAAGAAATTTCATGTGAATCGGTGCCCCGCCAATGATGAGTAATAGTTTTAGATAACAAGCAAGTTAAGGCAAGCCCACGCTCGACCAATCCCAAATCGCAATGCTAGGCAGGAGCCTGGCGGACCCGTCACAACTTCGGCTTAGTCTGCTCACCGCTGACTGGCTTCACTCGCAGGTCATGCCTTGCGCGGTCGTCGTGATCGCTGAGGTTCGTGGGTTTGTGATCGCGCCACCGGTCAGCGTCAGGGCGGTCGGCGTGAGGGTCACCTGTGCAAAATCAGCTGCGCCAATGGCGTTGGTTTCCACTTCCTCGACGGCCTCGGAGCAGCTGGATTCTGGCGTGAGCGAGAAAGGCAGGTCCACAATCGTGTCGTTTGCCGACTGGAAGACGGTTCGAAACTGGCCGCCGGCCTCGAAGAGCGGATTGGAGAGGAACCCTGCCCTAATTTGGCTCTGAAAGGGCAGTCGTTTTGCGGTCGTGCCGTCCCAAGTCAGCAGCATTCCCGTGCGATCGGCGCCGTAACCAACGACGACGTCGCGTTGGTCGCCCAGTCGAATATTGGTGGCCGCCCCTGTGGTGTTAAAACGTAGGCCGGTCACGGCTCCGTTGGCGGTGAATCGCATGATTGCGGGCTGAGTGCCGGCTCCTGAAGCAACCCTGCCGGCGACCACGACCTTGTTGCCATCGCGAACTGCGCCAATGGCTTCCGTGTAGTCTGTCGTGCTTCGTCGCGCCCATGCCACAGTGTTGTTGCCGACCGCAGCCACAAGTGACCGTCGGATGCCGTCTCGAACGCCGGTTGAGCCGACCGCGATGATCTGGTTGCCAATCACTGCTCCATCAAAAAAGATTTCATCATCGCCGGTCTCGAAGCTGGTGGCCCAGAGCACGTTCAGGTCTTGGTCAAAAGCCACCACGAGCCCGTCGCGATTATCGCCATTGCCCGACTCGCCGACGCCAATCCAATGGGCGACCTGTCCGCCGTCAAAGAGACCGTAGAGCATTTCCTCGCCGGTCGTTCCATAGTGGAATGCTGCACCAAACCCAGTGGTGGTCGCGCGTACCAGCAGGGCGTCGTTATTATTTGCTGCGCCAACGGAGTATCCACGAGTGAGTCCACCCAAGAGCACTTCGTTTCCGCGCCGTGCCACTGCGGAAAACTGGTCGTTGCCTGGGTCGCCAAATCTGGAAGACCACACGACACCTGTGCCGTCATAGTGCACCGCGACGGCCTCGCGGCCTTCGTTGGCCACAAACTGGTCCGGCGTGGTTCCCACTGCGATCACGCCGCCACCTAGGCTGTCTGCGTCCCGGAATAGGAAGGGGACGTTGGCCTTGAACAGAGTCGAGTCGGCTGGGGTCGGAAACACCGGGTCCATATCCATCTGGGCGTCGACCATAGCGTCTGCGCTCATGTCGCGTACGACTGACGTGTCTGCCTCGGCGTCTTGAACCATATCAGCAATAGACACATCAGCGCCCAGGTCATTGGTCTTCATGTCTGACGCCATATCATCGCATGCGGCACCGGTGCACGGCTGTGGGTCGGAGCAAGTTGGGCCGACACAAGCGCTTTCGTCGTCGCTGCATCCGGTTATGATTGCGAGACCCAGAAGGGCCGTAGTCGACCACATCATAATGTTTTTCATTTTTGTCCTTAGTCCAATAGGACCGGGACCTTAGCACAAGTGCCGGAGATTGGTCAGCAGTGAGTAGTGAGCAACCAGCGGTGAGCAGACTCTGCGACCGGGCCCATGATTGACCTATCGATTGCTCAGAAATTTCTGTCGTTGATTGCGAGTCGGAGGGCGGTCTCGGAAGCCCGGAAACATCGTGTTGAACAATTGATCGCGCGGGCCTACCTTCTTGGTTGTCATCGGACCTCTCCTGATTTGTTTTTTGTTTCGCAACTCAAACTTCACAGAAGCCCGGTGACATCTCCGATTTTTGTGTTGGGGAATCAGCCTGCTCGTACAACCCGTGGTGGGACACTACTGAGAGAGTTCAACTTTTCCGGGTCTTAACGCTATGTGTGAGTGATATATATGAAAATTTTCCGACTATTTCCTTTAGCTATTCTAGTCGCGTTTTCCGGAGCGTGTTCGAGTGAACCCGTGGATTGCACCTCGGTCTCGCTTGAAGACTGCGAGTCCGAAGGCTGTAACGTCCAAAACGGGAGTCAGTACAATTTCCATGAGTTGTGCCTTGAGGAGGCGAAGCCGATAGGTTGTGTTGGGATCACATCGAATAATACGACCGGTGTGGGTTTTAAAGATAATGAATGCGCGCTATTTCCAGATACGAGTCTGCCGAAGGGTTGGAATAGACCTGAACAAGGCGATTGCCCTGATTTTGTGGTTCAAGCGCCATCATGTGAAGGCACGCCGAAGTGCGAGGACCTTGCTCCGGCGGATTGTACGTCTCCGCGTTGTTACGTGATCGAAGGGCAACGGTTTTTGGGCACGGCCGGCGGAGGCACCAACAACGCTGGGTGTTTCGAGCCTTCCGAACCCTTGGGTTGCCAGCCGGCAAACACGGTATGCGGCAACCTGTTCACTGCCGGTGAGCACGACGGAGCATGTTATTTGTTTTCGTCCACATGCATTCCTAAGGGCTGGGAATACAATGAGGATTGCCCAAGCCTAGTCACGATGGTCTGTGAATAGTTTGGCAGTCCGGCGTGGTGGTCGCAGGTCGCTAGCCAGGCGGGAGCCTGGGCACCCATTGCAAATCGCAATGCCGGCAGGATGCCGGTCACAACGTCTGCTCACCGCTCACTGCTGACTGCTTGCCCTTCCCATGTAGGTGCATAGTTTCTGCACCAAGAAAGAATGTGGCTGCTCGTCCCAAAGGGATGGTGGCCGATTACATATCAGAAGCTTCATCCGTTGGGGGCGTGTCGCTCGCAAATTGGCGAATACGCAACGGGAACGCGATGGAGCAAAAATCTTGGAGGATGCGTAATGCGTTTTGAAAAATTCACGATTAAATCGAGAGAAGCTCTGGCAGATGCTCAGGAGATCGCCGAAAAAGCGAGCAATCCCGAGGTCACGCCAATCCATCTATTGAGCGCGCTGATTGAACAAGAAGACGGCATTGTTTTGCCGATCATTCATAAGCTCGATATCAACGCCGAGACCTTGAAACGTGGCATTGCTGAAATCATCGGAAAATTGCCGAAGGTTCAGGGCGCCAACGTTTACATGAGCAACGATTTCCGCGAAGTGCTTACAAAAGCGCAGAAGGAAGCCGATAATTTGACCGACGAATATGTGTCCACGGAACACGTACTTCTGGCGTTGCTCGACTCCAAAACCAGCGCAGGTGAATTGCTCAAAAAGAATCTGGTGACTTCGGATAATGTGTTGTCGGCCATGAAAGAAGTTCGTGGCTCACAGCGTGTGACCGACCAGGATCCCGAGGGCAAGTATCAAGCTCTTGAGAAGTACACCAAAGACCTTACGGCGCTGGCGAAACGCGGAAAATTGGACCCCGTGATCGGCCGTGACGAAGAAATTCGTCGCTCGCTTCAGGTCTTGAGTCGCCGAACCAAAAACAACCCCGTGCTCATCGGTGAGCCCGGCGTGGGCAAGACTGCCATCGCCGAGGGCATCGCTCTACGAATTGCCGCAGGCGACGTTCCAGAAAGCCTCAAGGATAAGAAGGTGCTTTCCCTCGACCTTGGGTCGATGGTGGCTGGTGCGAAATTTCGTGGTGAATTTGAAGAACGTCTGAAGGCTGTGCTGCAGGAAATCACAGCATCAGAAGGCCAGGTGATTTTGTTCATCGACGAGCTTCATACGCTTGTGGGTGCCGGTGCCGCCGAAGGTTCGATGGATGCCTCCAACATGCTTAAGCCGGCCTTGGCTCGCGGAGAGCTACGAAGCATCGGTGCCACGACGTTGCGTGAATATCGCAAATACATCGAAAAAGACGCCGCCCTTGAGCGCCGTTTTCAGCCGGTTTTGGTCGAAGAACCGACCGTCGACGACACGGTGACAATTCTTCGTGGCCTCAAGGAACGCTACGAAGTCCATCACGGCATCCGGATTGCCGATGCGGCCTTGGTCGCCGCGGCTCACCTTTCGGACCGCTACATCAATGACCGTTTTTTGCCCGATAAAGCCATCGATTTGGTCGATGAAGCTGCAGCCGGCGTGAAGATGGAACTCGAAAGCATGCCGCAGGATATCGATCGTGCGGAACGCCGAATCACGAGCCTTGAAATCGAACGTCAGGCGCTCAAAAAAGAACGTGATGATGCCAGCAAAAAACGCATGGAAGAGGTCGAGCGCGAAATCGCTGAAGTGCGCGAATCCGTGGGCGGCATGAAGGCCCAATGGATGAGCGAACGCGACCTCATCAAGGATCAGCGCCAGCTCAAAGAAAAGCTCGAAGAGCTTCGCCTTGAATACGACCGTGTCGAGCGTTCCGGACAGTTGGATCGCGCCGCCGAGATTCGTTTCGGCCTGCTGCCAGCTGCCGAAAAATCATTGGCTGAACACGACGAAAAACTGAAGGCCATTCAGGCCAACGGTAGCTTCCTTCGTGAAGAAGTCACCGACGACGATATCGCCCGAATTGTGGCGCGCTGGACGGGTGTACCCGTTACGAAGATGCTCGAAAGTGAACAACAGAAATTGTTGCAACTCGAAGATCGTCTGCATGAACGCGTGATCGGTCAGGAAGAAGCCGTAGAAGCCGTTGCCGACGCCGTACGAAGGGCTCGCAGTGGTCTTCAAGACCCCAATCGCCCCGTCGGTTCGTTCATCTTCTTGGGACCTACAGGCGTGGGTAAAACCGAGCTTGCTCGAGCCCTTGCGCTTCAGCTTTTTGACGACGAAACGAATATGATTCGGGTCGATATGTCAGAATACATGGAAAAGCATTCGGTCTCGCGTTTGATTGGCGCACCTCCTGGTTATGTCGGTTACGACGAGGGCGGTTATCTGACCGAACACGTGCGTCGTCGGCCCTATTCGGTGGTTCTTTTCGATGAGATCGAAAAGGGACATCCCGACGTGTTTAATGTCTTCCTGCAGATTCTGGACGACGGTCGTTTGACCGACGGAAAGGGCCGAACGGTCGATTTTAAAAACGTCGTAATTATTATGACGTCGAATGTCGGCTCTCATTTCATCCAAGAGTTTGGTCAAACAGATTGGAAAAAGACCGAAGATTTGGTCATGAACGAAATGCAGCAAACCTTCAGGCCAGAATTCCTGAACCGAGTCGATGATGTGATTTTGTTCCACTCGCTGACACGCGAACATATGACGCATATTGTCGAGATTCAGCTGGAGCGACTGATGGATCTTTTGAAGGAACAGGATCTTACGATTAAACTCACGGACGCTGCCAAGGTACTGCTTGGGGACCACGGTTACGACCCGGTCTACGGCGCTCGCCCGCTAAAACGAGTGATCCAAAAAGAGGTCCAAAACAAGCTCGCCAAGCTTCTCTTGGGCGGCAAATTCCTGCCGGGCGACACGATTTTGGTCGATGCCGTCGACGACGAATTGGTCTTCGAACGCGAGGCTTTCCAAGCCGTCGGGTAAGCGGTGAGCAGTGAGCAGTGATGAGTACGCGGGCATCTTGTCCGCTGTGATCCAAAACGGGTGCACGAGCTGAAGTTCGTGCACCCGTTTTTTATGTCTGCCAATCGCCTACAGCGCAAGCAGTACGGCGATGAGGGCGATGCCAATCACCACAGCCAGAACCCAGGGCCACCAGGTCTCGCTGTTTTTGGCAGGTATGATGGCCGAGGCGCCATTCTTGACCAACATGCTCAACGTGGCTTCACCGGTTTGCATGTAGTGCGCCGTCGGCGCACCGCGGACTTCGGCGGTCATCGGGAATCCCGAGGGGATCTCGACGGTCGGGGCATGTGTGTCAGGCAGTTTGGCCAAAGTTTCGATGGCAGCAATCACCGCCGCGGCGTCGGGGTAACGCTCGGACGCACTCGCTTTTAGAAGGCGATTTATCGTGTTTTTTAGGCGCGGCGAGATTTCGACGTCGGCCGTTAGGTCCCCGATCTGCCCCATCACTTTGGCTTCGATGGCCAAGTCTGGATTATGAAATGGATGTTCGCCCGTCATCATGAAAACGGCTAGCAAGCCCACAGAATAGAGGTCTGAGGCAGCGCCCAATTGGCCACCTTGAAGCTGTTCGGGTGACATGTAGCGCGGTGTTCCGACGACTAATTCTCCGCGTCGCGAATCTGTCTGGGTGTCGTCAAGTCTAGTAGCGACGCCAAAATCCAAGACTTTCACACAATCCACTTCGCCCATTTCATCAAATAAAAGGATATTTGATGGTTTGATGTCGCGGTGCAGGATTCCGCGTAGATGGGCCTCTTTGAGGCTTTCTAGGACTTGGCGAAGAATCCGGACGGTTCTGATTTCAGAAAACGCACCTTCTTGGCGGACGCGTTCCTCGATCGTGATGCCAGGGACGTATTCCATCACTTGGTAGAGGCGGCCTTCGGGGTCCTCGCCCGAATCGTAGAGCGTCACGGTGTAGGTCGACCTTAGCTCGGCGATGAGTTCGGCTTCTTGGACAAAGCGTTCTCTCCAGACGCTGCGCTCTTCGACGCCGGCCATATCAAAGACTTTTAGGGCGACTCGTCGTTGGTTCCCGGTGTGCAAACCCAGATACACTTTGGACGACGTTCCGGCGCCCAAGAGCGAGAGCACGCGGTAGTTGCCTGCAAAGAGGTCGCCTTCGACGGGAAGTCGTGGTCGGGGTGCGGTGTGGGAGGACAAGTTTGACATGTGAATGGTAGGGTACCTGCGCATGCACAAAAGCCAAGAGACACGCGACATCTTTATCGACCGCGAGGCGGAAGTCTTGGCCGTTTCTGAGGCCTTGGACGGCGATCGGTGTGTTTTGGTTGTCGGGCCATCAGGCGTCGGAAAGACAGCTCTGGTGCGCTTTTGCGCCAAAGACGTCGATGTTTTTATCTCGCTTTTTGGTGCCTTCACGGAGCAAGAGGCGCTTTTTCGTGTGGCCAGAAAATTGGGCATGGCGGAGTTGCCAGCGCAGGCCAGTGAAGCGATCGAGCGAATTGGTCGGGTTTTGGCAGCGCTGGGGCCGGTAGTGCTGATCCTTGACCATGTAGACGGCTTGGATTTTGTTCCGTTTTGGATGGCGCGTTGGCTCGACGAAGCGCCTGAATTGCGAATCGCCGGTACAAAACAAGTCGCTGCAGGTGGGATCTTTCCTGTGGTGGAACTCGATCGTTTGCAAAGGGGGCCGTCCGGAAATTTGGCGCTAGCGCGAGTCGAACAGGCTTTTGAGGCAAAAATAATCGAAGCATTTTTGGCGCATACTGAGCCGTCGACGCTTTTGTGGTTGGCGCTGATGGGCGAGGTGGACGCAACTCATTTGCGCGCCATCGTGGGCCGGGACGTGCGGGAATCCACGAATGGCATGATGGGATGGCTCGATATGCTTGGTTCGTCCGTCATGATGCCGGACCCCTTGCGCACCGTCCTTCTGGCTAGGCCTGAAGCGCCTGACGCGTGCATGACGTTGTCTGGCCGGCTTTCGCAGTGTTTCGAGGAAACCTGGCTGGACGTCGAGTCCTTGATTGGATTTGGCAACGCAATGGCGTGGTTTGACTTGATTCGGCGCACCTGCCTGATGACCGGTCGAATAGATCCCACCTCGGTTTCGCCGCTCGCCGTGGCTTACGTGCGCATGTGCAAATGGTCGGATGTGGGCCTGGACGATCTCTCGGGGCTTCGTCGAGCCCTGGTTCGCTCCGACAGTGTTGAACTTTCGGTCGCCTGCATGTTGTTGGACGTCGAACTTGGTTTCATCGGACGTGCACGCGGCTCGCACGTGGATTGTCTGCTCAAGTTGAACCGGTCCCGCGAATCCTCATCACCTTGGGTCGGACGCGCGCTGCAAACGGCGGGCGCGCGGCTTGCGATGCATGTTGACGCGGTCGCCGCGGTGGAACGTTTTGAAGTGTTGGCGCAAACCCACCCCGTGATGGAGCGTCTGGAACATCTGCTTGACCTTGGTGCTGCGCGGCTTGCGGCGTTTCGCGTTGCCGATGCCAACGATGCCTTCCAGGCCGCGATGGACTTGACTCAAGGCCTCGATCCTCGCCTGAGCGTGCGGGCTAGGTTGGGATTGGCTCAAGTGTCGTGGCGCCTTGGTTATACCGAACGGGCGAGGGCGCAATTCGATATTGCGATGTCACAGCTGCCCGAAGGGCCCCTGGCCGCCCAGACAGCGCACGACTACGGCGTTGTGCTCCACCATCTGGGGCAGCTCGACGACGCGCGCAGAAGCCTTCTGAGAGCGTGGAAGATCTGGAGTTGTCTGGGCGATGAAGTTCGCCTGGCCGCCTACCATATTCGCCGTGGCCTGCTTGAGATGGAATCCGACGACCACTCGCTGGCCAGGATTAATTTTGGCAGTGCGGTAGAGGCTGCCAAAGCCGCAGGAGACGTCCATTTGCTGACGATTGCTCGCGCGTGTGCGTCGATTTGTGTGGATGAATTCGATGAACGTGCGTTTAGATCCGTCGAAGAAAACGTGATGGTAAGCCGTGATCCCGAGGCGGTTGCAGCCTTTTCGGTGGTTTTTGGCACTTTGGTTGATGCCGAAAAAGCCCAGATGGCGATCGAGGCTGTTCAACGGCTTCTGGGGCTCGAAGACATCGCGGTTCGCGACATTTGTGATGCGTCGATCAATATTCTTCGCGGTGATGCCCCGCCGTTGGCCAGCCTCGCTCCGATGTTCCGCACGCTCGTTCGCTATACTCGGCCGTCGCAGACTCAGCCCTCGAATGACCGTGAATTGCTGATTCACAACGAAGCCCATTGGTTTGCCTTGAACGGCGAAGTGGTCGAATTGCTGAATCGCAAGCCGCTGCGCCGAATATTGGAAAGCCTTCTGCAAGATTGGCGTTCAGGCGGTGAGGGCATGACCGTCGACCAGGTCATGGCAGCCGGCTGGCCCGGCGAGATCATGGAAGCGCGTTCGGGCGCAAACCGGGTCTATGCGACCATTCGATTGCTTCGAAAGGCCGGCCTGGAAGATGCGATTTTAAATGAAGAAGGGCTTTACCGACTCGACCCCGGACTGAGTGTCCGGGTGTCGATGGTGTCAGAGGCGGGAAAGGCTAATTAAGAGCCGTACTTGACGCTGCAGCCGTATGGCTTGGTCTGCGACGTTTCGACTTCGCCACCAGCGAGAAGTGAGGTGACGGCCTTTTCGACGTAGTTCTCTGGATTTTCTTCTTTGCCCTTAGGGTCGTTGTCGATCGCGCCCGAGTAGCGCAAGACGCCCGCCGCATCGACGACAAACATATGAGGCGTCGTTTTGGCCTGATAGATCTTTCCGATGAAGCCCGCTGCGTCTTGCAGGACCGGATACGTGAAGCCTTTTTCAGCCTTCCATTTGGCCGAATCTTCGGGTTTCACGAAGTTCGACGAGTCGATGGCAAGCCAGACGATCTTGTCTTCGCCAAGGGCCTTGAACGTCGTAGCCATCGTGTTTTTTTCGTAATGGCGCATCACGTAGGGGCATTCAGGGCTGGTCCATTCCAGAACCACGACTTTGCCTTTGTAATCGCTCAGTTTATGGGTTTTTCCTGCTTCGTCTTTGAGTTCGAAATCAGGCGCTGCTTGTCCGATCGTGGCGACTGGCGCGATTTCCTTCTTTTCTTCCACGGCTGCAGCAGGCTCCACGGCAGCTTGCGCCGCTGTTTCTGAGGGGGCTTCAGCTGAGGGGGCTTCGGTGTTTTTGTCACACGCGGTCAAGCCCACGCCAAGCAATGCAATAAGTGCCAAGTTTTTCATTTTTGTCTTCCGGTTTAAGTAGTCTTCTATTTTTCTAAAGCTTCTAAAATCATCGAAGGTGTTAGCAGTTCGGGCAAAAGTCGTCCACGAGGCTCGCCTGGATGGAAGACCAGGTACATCGGGACGCCCGCTTTGCCGTACTTCTGAAGTTCCATGCGGATGTCTTCGTCACGCAGCGTCCAATCTGCTTTAAGGGCTACGATGTCAGGCTCGTGCAGGCGTTTCAAAATAGTGTCGGACACCAGAACGCCGTTTTCATTGACTTTGCAGGTGATGCACCAGTCGGCTGTAAAATCGACAAAAACTGAATTTCCTTTGGCGAGTTCGGTTTGAACGCGTTCTTTGCTCCACGGCTGCCAGAGCTCGTCTTGAATCTCAGCTTTTTGAGGCACCATGTCTGGGAGAAGCATCGATCCCGCAAAGGCGATGAAAATCCAAAGCACAAAGCCGATCCACTTCTTTTTGGCAGAGGCGAATTGATTCAACCCAAACACCCAAGAGCCAAGCACTAAGACGGTCACAAACGCCAGCACTCGCGACGATGCATCGGCACCCAGGACCTGGCCGATCAGCCACAGAATCCAAATGGCTGCGCCCAAAAGGGTGAATCCGAGGAACTTCTTAAAAGTCTCCATCCAGACGCCGGGCCTTGGCAGCATTTTGGCCCATGAGGGAAATGCCGAGAGCAACACGAAAGGCAACGAGAGACCGACCCCCAGAAGCGCGAACACCCCAAAAATAACGGCAGCCGACGAGGTCAAAGCAAATCCTACCGCCGTGCCCAACATTGGGGCGCTGCAAGGCGTTGCAAGGACGACAGCGATGGCGCCTTCCGAAAAACTACGCTTTAAGCCCGGAGCTTGATCTGGGTTAAAAGACGCCGAAAATGTGATCTCAAAGACCCCGAATAGGTTGGCGGCAAAGAGGGTGAGGAGCGAAACCAGCCCCACTAAAAACCAGGGTTCCTGAAACTGAAACCCCCATCCGACCTGGGTTCCTGCGCCGCGAAGCAAAACGACCAATGCGGCTAAAACCAACATCGTTCCGACCACGCCAGCGGAGTAGGCCCCTGCGTGAAGCATCGCGTGCCGTCGTCCAGCGTTCGCATTTTGAATCAGTGAAAACGATTTGAGGGCAAGTATCGGAAACACGCACGGCATAAGGTTCAGAAGGATCCCGCCAAGGAATGCCAACAAAAAGAAATACGCCATCGGGGTATTTTCTGAATTGTCCTTAGAAACCAGATCGTCGGTGGAATTTGCGGCTTTCGCCTCGACCGCGATGGGGGTGTCGTTTGTGCATTCCAGTGGAAAGTCGAGCGCGAGCGCACCTTGATCCGTCCAAATCACGCCCGAAAGGCCACATCGACCTTTGAACGCGTCTGCCTGGGCGGTGCCCTGCAAATGAATCAGCGACTCTGTGCCGATCTTGGATTCTGTGACCTTCCACGCGATGCCTGGCGTGTCGTCAGGGATGAACGTAAACCGTTCGGCGGCCGCTGGAAGAACCGGGGCCGCAATCTTCAGGGTGGCATCAAAGGATTCAGCACGGTGAATTTTGGTGATCGAAATCAAGAATTCCACTTCAACGCCCGCTTTTTCGGGCGTTTTTGGAATTCGTGTGCGTGCCGCTTCGAAAATCGCCGTGGATTCTGAGTCGGACGACGGGCCTCGTCGAATTCGCGTCGTCAGAGTCGCGGCGCCGGGAATGCATTCAACTTTGCAGGAAAGCCAGTTTACTTCGACTTCAAATAACGAGGTTTCGCGCATCTCAGGCGGGATGACGACGTCAAACCAGATGATTTCAGCGTCGCTGTAACCAAAGGTTGCGACCTGCCCGGACTTGTCGACAAATACATTTGGGGCCGGCCATCTCAGGGCTGAGGTCTTCCAGGCGGGCACGTTCAGAGCGACATCGGTCGCCATTCCGGACTCGCCGGAATTACGCCAGTAGACATGCCATTCTGGGTCGATATGAAATAAGACGCCGACCGAAACCGTGTCGCCCGGTTCGGCGCTGGCCTTGTCGGTGACTAATCGGACTTCAACGCGCGGGTCGTCATTATCGACCGAACCCACCGCAAATGCTGCGCCAGCGATGTCGACACGCGGAATTTCTGCACCGAAAGCCGATGCAGAAATAAGCCACCCAAGGATGATGAAAAAGGTCTTCAAGGATGGGAGAAAGATGAATTAATCCTTGCGGTTATCTTCTTTGGTCATGCATTCACGAACGTTGAACATCTTTTTGGTCTTCAGAATGCATTCCGATTCCCGTCGATACGAGTTCACGCCGTGACGTTTCTTTCGGCTGTTGAAAAGCTCCATACAGGCATCCCGCGACTTCAAATACGCGGGCGGCTCTGCAGAATTCTTATAGAGCTCTTCGAGGTGCTCGCACGTATCGCTGGGATCCGGAGCACAGCTAGAAAGCAGAAGGGCGGCACCGATAAAAACGAAAGATCTGAACATATGCTTCATCTAGTCTCCTTAATCGAACCACATCCGAAACGCGCGCGATGCTAACAAAGAACTCATTAGACGCGAAAGTCATTCCTGACTTTTGTGGCCCGAATCTTGATAGACTAGCATAGAAGAGACCATTTTGCGGAGAATATGATGGCGTTTGCACACGAGATAACTTCGAAATCAGAAATCGACGAAATCATGAAGGAAGGAGGTCCCGCTGTGATGATCGACTTCTGGGCGTCGTGGTGCGGGCCATGTCGAATGATGGCACCGCATTTTGAGGCCGTGGCGGAAGCCATGGTCGACGAGCCAGTACAGCTGTTGAAGCTCGATACCGAGAAGTACGCCGAGATCGCGCAGGCATTTAATGTCCGTTCGCTGCCAACGATTTTGCTCATTCATGACGGCAAGATTCAAGACGTCGTGATTGGAGCCAAAGATGCGCACACTTTGAAAAAGAAGGCCGAATGGCTGCTCTCGAAGGCCCGCGGAGACGGATTTTTTAAGCGGATGTTTGGTTGAAACGTTGCCACGAGTGTAGCAACGCGACTCAGGCGACGGGCGTCAGACGTCGAAGACGAAGTGCGTTCGTGACGACAAAAACGCTGGAGACTCCCATCGCAGCTGCGGCCAGCATGGGCGAAAGCAGGGTCTGGGTGAACGGGTACAAGACTCCGGCCGCCAATGGGATCAAGGCTGCGTTGTAGGCGAAGGCCCAGAACAGATTCTGTTTGATATTACGCATCGCGGCCTTCGACACATGCAATGCGTTGGGCACCCCGCGTGGGTCGCCCGACATCAAGACGACGTCGGCGGATGCGATCGCGACGTCGGTTCCTGTTCCAATGGCAATGCCAACATCGGCCTGGGCCAATGCCGGAGCGTCGTTGATGCCATCACCTACAAACGCGACACGATGCCCGCTTTCTTGCAGGGCACGGACGGCATCGGATTTTCCTTCGGGAAGTACCTCGGCATAGACGGTGTCGATGCCAAGGGCCTTGGCCACTGCGTCGGCACTTTGCTGGCGATCGCCTGTGATCATTGCGACCTTGATATTCAGATCATGGAGCTTCTTGATGATGGCGGCCGTGGATTTTTTGGGTGGGTCGGAGATTCCGAAAACCGCCACGGCGTCACCGTCCACAGCCACTAAAACCGGGGTTTTCCCTTGTTTGGCGAGTTCGGCTGCTATGGGTTCGAGCTCGGCTGGGTCGATTCCGAGTGCATTCAGATGACGCGCAGATCCAATTTGGACCGAATGTCCTTCAACGTTGGCTCCCACCCCGTGTCCGGCGATGGATTTGAAGCCCTCGATCTCGGGGAGTTGGCCATCGAAGGCCTGAACAAACGCCTTGCCCATCGGGTGTTCGGAGCGGGCCTCGACGCCCGCCACCCAGCGCAGGATCGTGGCTGCATCCTGGTCACCAAGCACGTGCGTGTCGGTGACCTTGGGTTTGCCTTCGGTCAACGTTCCCGTCTTGTCGAAAGCCACCACGTCAATTTCCGAAAGGGTCTGAAGTGCGTCGCCTTTGCGGAACAAAACGCCCATTTCTGCGGCTTTGCCGGTTGCGACCATGATGCTGGTTGGTGTCGCAAGGCCCATGGCGCATGGACACGCGATGATCAGAACCGACACAGCGGCAACCAGGGCCATCGTCAACGCCGGCGGGGGCCCCAGGGCCATCCACACGATGAAGGTCAACGTGGCGAGCATCAGGACGACCGGAACAAAGACGGCGACGACTTTGTCGGCGATGGCCTGAATTTCTGGTTTCGACGCTTGAGCGTCCTCAACGAGTCGAACAATTTGCGAAAGAACCGTGTCGGCGCCCACCGTGTCGACGCGGATATCCAACGACCCACTCTGGTTGATGGTCCCGCCCACCACCTTGGCTCCGAGTGTTTTTTGCACGGGCATCGGCTCGCCCGTGATCATCGATTCGTCGACGTAGGAGTCACCCTCGGTCACCACTCCATCGACTGGAATGGCTTCGCCAGGTTTCACCCGAACGACATAACCAACCTTCAGCAATTCCACTGCGACAACCTGCGACTCGCCATTTTCGATCACGGTCGCTGTCGACGGGCGCAATTTCATCAATTGGTCGATCGCTGTGCTGGTACGGCCTTTTGCGCGTATCTCGAAGTATTTTCCGAGCAGGACCAGAGTGATGATCGTCGCCGATGCTTCGTAATAAACGTGGGTCGCGCCGGCCGGCAAAATCCGAGGCAGGAACGTCGCGATCACCGAATAACCGTAGGCCGCGCTGGTCCCTAACATCACCAGAGTATTCATGTCCGGAGAGGCGTGACGGACGGCCGCGATGCCTTGTGAATAGAATTTTCGACCTGGGCCAAATTGAGCGCCGGTCGCCAGGGCAAAAGAAATCAGCCATAGAGTCTGTTGGCTCACGAGCCCCATCAACCAATGATGAAGCGGTGGGAACATCATCGGAACCATTTCGATCATGAAGATCGGGATCGTAAAACATGCGGCAATGATGAGGCGGCGGCGTTGGAGAAGGCGTTCGACCTCCCGAGCTTCACGCTCGGCCACGTATCGCTCGTCTTCTTCGCCCTTGATATCAAGAACATCGTAGCCCGCATCGCGAATAGCTTCGGCCAGCGACTCGACGTCGATCAGGCTCGCGTCAAACTCGATAACGGCGCGTTCGGTCGCCAGATTCACGTTGGCGTGAGTTACACCCGCCGTGCCAGCGAGGGCCTTTTCAACCCGCGATGAGCAAGCGGCGCAGGTCATGCCGCCCACGGATAACGTTGTCTCTTCTGTGCTCATTGGAACTAAACCTGTGTGTAACCCTTGGCCAATTTCGAGCCAAATAGCTTCTTAGCATCCGCCAGTGCGGCGGCGTCGGTCGAAAAGTTCTTTTCTTTGGACTGACCCGAGGTCCCGATTCGACCGTATGAAACCGTGTGGGTGTTTCCAGAAACAGCGACCTCCCAGAACTTATTCGAGGAGCCTTCGCTGAATTCGCAGCGCCAAGAGGTCTTGTCGTCCGAGGTTTCGTCGGCTTCGTCGGCTTCCGACGTTGTTTGGATGACAGGCGTTGATACAGGTTTCGTCACAGCCGTCTTGGTCTTATCGCTGGGCTTGGAATCGGGCCACGCTTTGGTGGCTTCGGCGACGTGAATGGCGTCACTTGGCCACTCGGCATCTGCGCGCACGCCGATATATGAGGGGAAACGCGGAACCCCACCATCGGTGAGTTCTTGGTAGCGGTACGTGACGATCGTGCCTAAATCGGGTGGATTTCTACGGTCGTCATCCGAGAGTCCGGTTCCACATTTGAACGTGATGCCATCGGGCCGCGCCAGCATAAGCGCGCCAATTCGTCCGCGGTGTCGACCTGCGCCGTCGGTGTAGCCGATGACTTTGGCCTCGGCATCGTAGAACGTTTTTACTTTCAACAAAGTCGTGGAACGGCTGCCAATATAGGCCGAGGCTTTTTGCCGCAACATCAGGCCTTCGCCGCCTAATTCTTCGACCCGCTTGAGTTCTTGAGCAAGGTGGTCGAAGCCGTCACAAATAATGTGTTCAAGGGCTTCCGCGAATTCGTGGGCCCCGAGTTCGACTTCGTCATGAAGGTATTTGAGGCGTTCCTCGAAGGTGCCGCCGTGGTCAGGCGCGTCAAATACAACGTATTTAATATCGGCCCATAACTGGCCGCGATCTTGTCGTTTTACGATCCCAACTGTTTTTTGGAACATCCCGCGAGCCATCCATAACTCGCCGTCCAGGGGCGTTGCGGGCAGTCCTTTGGTGAACCAATCGGGCGCCAAAAACTCGTTTCCGAGTCGTGACCAAAACGTGGACCCGTCCCAGTAGGCCCGGACGCCATCGAGTTTTTCGCTCATCCACCATCCCGTAGGATCGACGTGGTCTTCCCAGCTTTGGGCGAGCAGTAATTGGGGTTTATCGCTCTCCGTTTTGGAGGTTTTTCGGACGTTATGTTCGCCTCCGACACGCTCGGCCTCTGCGGCTTCGCCTCGAATGGATATCAGGTGTTTGCAGGTCCGTTTATCGATCGCAACGGATTGATTTCTCCATGCGGGGCAGGTGCAAGAATACACGCCCCCGACGTTTTTTAGCTCGTAGGGTTTTGAGCCCGAACCCTGAACTTCGACCGTTTCGCCGTCCTCAATTTCCTGAAGAACTTCGGCATTGAATTCGCGGTCAGAATCATTGCTGTCGGCGACCAAGGGCGCAGATTCGAGCAATTTCAGAAGTGTCGCTTCATCGTATACGGCGATGCCAAGCTTCTCGGCTTTCGAGAGTTTGGAGCCGGCATTATCGCCGTAAAAAACGATTTCCGTTTTCTTGGTGACCGAGGGTTGAACTAACGCTCCGATGGCCTCCAGCCGCAAGGTGGCCTCGGCGCGTGTCATGCCCGAAAGGGCCCCGGTAAGAACGACTGTTTTATTTTTGATTTCCATGACTTTGACCCTACTTCGCCGGGGCAGGGAGTCAAGTCAGTGAAACAGCCGTGAGCGGTTCGCCGGGCTCCTGCTGTGAGCGGTCCGCTGGGCTCCTGCTGAGAGCGGTCCGCCGGGCTTCTGCCCGGCATTGTGGATTTTTATGTGACGCTGATTCGGCAGAAAGCCGTCAACTAGAAGCATGGGTCGTTGGCTGTGCCTGGAGTTCCCAGGTCACCCACCCCAAAGCTGCTCGATGCTACACACCAGTTGCTGCCGAGGTCATTCTGCGTTGCGCTGACTCGAGCTGGATTCAACGAGATGCTTGCTCCGATTGGGTCAGGGAAGGTCGCGCCATTATCGTAGCCGACGTAATCAACCAGATTTGTGGCCATTCCATCGTCGCAATACAAGGCCAGTGAATCGCTGGTGTTATTCAGGTTGATGCCCGCGTTGTACGTGTAATCGGCGACAAAGGGAGCGTTTGTGTTGCGTGCAAAGGTCACGTAGGCCCCGGGGGCGACGCTCAGAGTCGAAATCGTGAACGACTCCATTCCGGTTGAGGTGCTGCTTTCAATCATGCAACCGCTCAGGTCGATGACGCGCGCGGTCAGGTTGCGCATCTCGAACCACTCGCCGTCGTTATCTGTGCTGAGTGTTGGGTCGGCCATGATTTCGGTGAATGCCATTTCGCCAGTGGTTGGCATCATCGTGCACATGGCGGCCATCGTGCAGTTTGAGTTGCAGGATACGGTGCCACGACCGCGGCCGAGTGACGTGCAGGAGGTGCCCGCAGTGACCGTGCCGTCACACTGTTCCTGAGCTTGTTTGATGCCGTCGCCGCAGAAAGCGCCCTGCGCGTCGCAGGTGGCATTGCAATGTCCATAAGTGCCGTTTGAGGCGCCGTCATCGCAGAGTTCGTCCTCACCCACGATGCCATCACCGCATGTTGAACATCCGCTGGTATCCAATCCGCATTCACCGCAGCTCAGTTCACCGTGCTCAAAACCCAGCGATTGACAGGTTTGGCCACCCAGGTTGGCGCCGTCACATGCCTCGTTGGCGTTGATGATGGCGTCGCCACAAAACTCCGTCGCGCCCGAACAATTTGAATTGCACTTGCCTGCCTGACCGTTCAACTCGCCGTCGTCACATGATTCTTCGCCCTGGAGGATGCCATCACCGCAAGAGAAGCGGATGCATCCATTCGAGTTGATGCTGCAGCTTACCGAGCAAGTCACTTCGCCGTCGTCAAACCCAAGATCAGCGCATGTTTGTTCGGCGACGCCGTCGCAGGCTTCGCCTTCATCGACGATGTTGTCGCCACAATTTCCGTTATTCGTTGAGTTATTCGTGCTGACGATATGCGTATTGTTGACCTGATTATTCAGCGTTGGAGAATCCGCCGGTGAATCGATGTGTGCCGAGCTTTTCTTGGAGGTCTTCGAAAGATCATCACCACATGCTGCGGTGGCGATTGTCGAGGCGATGAGAATCAATGTGGCGAGTCGTTTCATGGAGGTCTCCGAGTTCGTATGAATCATTAGTACTCGGCGATTCGGGAGGTCTCCAGTGTTTCAGGTGAGGTTTCAGGATGTTTCAGACTGTCTCAGGCTGTGCTGGTCCGCCCCGCATGGCGGTGGTTCTTGGAGTGTTTGGTCCGCCAGGCCAGTGATTTGTCATTTCGCAACTTCTGAGGCTCCTGACCGATAACCAGCCTCCAAATCCAAGGCCCGGCGGACCGGTCGCAGGGAGCCCGGGCCCGGTTTGTTTTTGGTGAGTTGTATCGGTTGGAAAGGTGACCCGATAATCGGGCAGCGCACAATTCAGCGACGCTATGGTATGCTATTCGTTCAGCTAAACTGATACTCGGTCAACGGGGCTCACCATGTCTAGAATCCAACTTTTGTGTTCCCTTTCTCTGATGTGTTTCTTGTCCACGACCTCTTTCGAGCGGCCTGCGACGGCACAAAACAAAGGGAAGGTTTGTGAGAAAAAAGAGTGTGTGCCGCTGCCCAAAGAATTCCGCGCGTTTTTTCAGGATCGCGTCGAAGGTGAGGAATTTGTTGACTTGAAATTGCCTGCCGAAAACAAGGCGTTGACCACGCTCAAAAAAATCCCTGAGGACCTCAAGATTCACTACCTTAGCGAGAGCGGTGGGCGCGATATGGGCGAATATGACGTGGAGTTTGATGGTAAACGAAAGGCCAAGGTCAAAAAGAGCGGATTGAATGATGCGCAAACGGGCTCAAAAAAGATTTCCAAAAAACAGTTGCTGAAATTGCTCCATCAATTGGGTGAAATTGGGTTCATGGACATCACCAGTGAGTCTCTCCGAGAAACGTGCAAGGGGTCGGTGACGCACGCCTCGACTCAGACGATCACGCTTAGTTTCGGAGGCCAATCAAATACGATCACACATTACACGGGGTGCAATCCGGGCAAGAAGTCCGACACCCAGCTGGCCCTGAAGAAGCTTGGTGAGGCGATCTACGACCTCACCAAGGACACGAAGCTCGGCGAGGCAAAGTCGGTGCATGAAAACGTTGTGTACATTGATTAATGGCTCTTCGAGGACCTGTCGTTTTTGCGCGCTGGTATCGCGTTCGTAGTCGTCAAAGCGCAAATACTCTCCGCGGACGCAGCGTGCGGTTAAGCGTTCACAGTTCTTTAGCGAATATCTCGTAGGTGTGTTCTGGCACGGCGCCGATCAACGACAGCCCGGCTGCCGTGACTTCGTCATGAGCGGCCGTCCAAGTCAAAATACCGGACGCGATTCGGTGCTCTATCATGGCCTGCGTGAGTTTCACGTACATGTGAAGCGATAAACCACCCAGCGCCGAACCCCGAAATTCCGGCACCACCCCAAATAGAGCGACACGAAGTCGATCTGGCGTGAAGCGGCGCTCCAGCAGGATGCGTTGAACGGTCTGACTTAGCGACGAGCCGGTATTCGATAAGGCGGTCCGCTCAATCATCGTGATTGCAAAGGCTGCGGGGACTTCGTTTACGAATGCAACGAGCGAGGTCGATGGGTCTACGCGGTCTGGAAATCCCAACCAAGCGCCAAGATCACGCACCGAAACAGGCACAAAACCGAAGGTCCCTTTATAGGATTCATTGTAGATTTTGGTCAGGACCTCGAGTGCCTCGGGACGTTTGAGGCTGGTGAGAGGCAGTACTTTGAGCCCGGGTTTCTGGGCGACTGCATTCGACATCTGTCGCACCTGTTTGGGGATCTTGGGCTCAAAACTCCAGGTTTGAAACGCTTGCAAGTGGCTCCAGCCCTGGTCTTTCAGAAAGTCCGCATGCCATGCCGCCGTGTACGGCATTTGTTCGGTATTTGGACCGGCGCCTTTGACCAAGACACCACCACTGACCACGGCAGACGGGTCGATCGGACCGATGGCATGGGTGCATCCTTTGGAGCGAAGCCAGTCCTCGGCGGTCGCGAGCAGATGGCGGGCAACCTCGGCATTGGCCTGACATTCAAAGAGTCCAAAAAGCCCTTGGGGCCGTTCAGGATGAACATGAACGCTGATCCGTCCGACCGTCTTGCCTTCGGAGACCGCCAAATAATGTGCAACCTCGCCAGCGGCCTTGTAGTCGGATGCGGCGATGAACGGACGGATATCTCGCGGTCTCCATACCATCGGCGCGGCGTAGATAAACGAGCAGGTTCGCAAGAAGGCGCGCGAATCCGCGGGGGTCAGAACAGGATGGACGGTTACCAAATCACAACCTCGTTTGCGTGAACGAGTTCTACCACAGACGTCGTTATCGTTCTGCGGGGAATCGATGCTTCAGACTTCTCGAGCTCGCTTATTGAGGGGTCTGGCGTGCATCAATCGTCGCATGTTTTGGTCCTCTGGGCGACCACTTGCGCCACACGTTCCAAAATCACATCAGCCAGCAGTTCGGGGACCTGGTCGGCAGATTCGGCCTTTGCAAAAGCCTCGTTCACGCGATGCTCGGGAACATCGAGTTGGTAGAGGTATTGTGGTAGGCGGGCCATCTGGTGGTCGATCACCCATCGCACTCGTTCAATCAATTTTTGACGGAAATCTTCGGTGTCTTCGACGTTGAGGCCCAAGCCCGTGCTGACGATCGATTGAAGGGTCTTGTCATGATGCATTGGACTCTGCCTGAGGAGGTATGGGCACCGTTTCTTGGTGTTGAAGCGTGAGTTCCTCGGTGAACCGTTTCAAATCGGAGTCCTTACCCAGAACCACGATCACATCCCCGCGTTGCATCGCGGATTCGGGATCTGGATTCACCACCACGCCGCCCTCGTGCTCTTTGTCGTCGCGTTGACGATCGACAAGGCCAAGGACCGTTAAGCCAAAGCGTTTGCGCACATTCAATTCCACCAGCGAACGTCCATGCCATTCATCAGGGATGATGAGGCGGTGAATCGAAACGCCTGGAAAGACGCGCCGAACGTCGAATGACTCCTGCTGAGTCCGGTAGATATTATTGTGGTGGGTTAAGATCGAAGTCGCCACCAGAGCAAAGAGGGCGGGCACAACAAATTGTGACCCAAAGAGTTCGATCACCATCAGAATTGCGGCTAGGGGGACATTCACGATCGACACAAGGCTCGCGGTCACAGCCGGCGCGATGAGCATCAAGGGATCGAGATCAAAAATACCCGCCCAGGCGACGGCGATGGTGGTGCCAAAGAAGATGGTAGGAAAAAGAAATCCACCCGATCCGCCGGAAGTAATCGTGAGGAGCGTGGCGATGACTTTTGCAAAGAGTGCCACGACCGCCAACCCGATGGTCAGCTCCCCAACGACCGCAAGGTCCAAGACTTTCACGCCCGGCCCCAGGACAAGTTCAATGACGCCGCCCGGGCCTTGGGCAAGTTGGTCCGTCGACATGTTCAGAAGTTGAAGCACATAATAAGTGATGATCACAACCGCACCCACGCCCAGCGCACCTGTGACATGGCGCATGAGCGGGGTCTTGAATTGTTCGTTAAAAAACTGATCGAGCGCGGTCCGAGCCAGCCGGAAATAGATGCCCACCACGGCGATGCTGGCGCAGACGACAAAGAGCGCGAAATAATATTTGGTCGAATAAACCGTGGGCATCGTTCTTGGCGCCGCCGCGAAGAGCGTGTGGTCGTTGCCCGCAATATGAGTCAGGAAAAAAGCGATCAAGGAAGACAAGAGCGCGTAAATCAAACGATTGATGATGGGCTGGCGGCGATACATCACTTCGATGGCAAGGAATGCCGCCCCAAATGGGGTGCCCATCAACGTGGAAACGGCCGCTGCGATGCCACAAAGCTGTGCTGTCTGAAGATCTTCGTGTTCTGTGGCCTGCCACCAGTTGTTGAGTCGATCCACGACGTTGCTACGATAGCCATGTGGCCTTCTTCGCGGCTTAAAAATGCCCGCAGCAATACTCTCACCGATCAGGGTTACACTGGCTTCAAGACCCCCGCTTCCGCCTGAACACAAGGTCGCCATCGTTGCCCCCATTTTGCGAAGGGCGAGCGAAAACGTCGGGAGCTTCCAGCGTGCGGCCACACCTTCATGCATTTCTTCGAGTTGTGGCTCCGACGAAAAATACAGAGTGATTGCGCGTTCAAGGCCATCGCCTTCGACCGCGTTCAGTTGATGCAGACCGTCGTGATCCTTATAAGTGACATACGTTGGATTGTAGTTTGAGATCACATACGCAAGGGCTGCTCCGAGCGTCAGGGGCAGCAAAATCAGCACAATCGAAGGCATTCCTTCAAAAGCGGTGACCAGGCCCGAGAACCCGCCACGAACCGCGAGTTTCAAAGGATATACCATCGACCAGACGACCACCCCCACAACCACTGCCTGAAAAACAAGCCGTCTTTCATGGGGGTCAAAATGGCTAAGGCCGGCGAGGCTGCGTTCGAACGCTAGGCCGCCCCATTTGTGGAGCAGCCGCTTGAGGGCGATCAAGAACTTCATACTAGATATGCTTTGCTTCCTTAAGCCATGTCAGCACGGACTCAAGGGTTTCGCGGGCCGGGCGAAATGTCACTCCAAGTTCGTTTCGAGCTTTGGAGTTATCGAATAGCCAGTAGAGCGTGGCATAGGGAACCACCAACGGGTTGTAAGGCAGCGGGATGTGCAGCGTTACAGCAGTTGCAGTGAGCGCCCGAAGCACTCCGTTCGGAACGGTCACGATGGATGACTTCCTCCCAACGATGTCCAGAGTCAAGGCAGCGAGTTCATGAATAGTCAGATTATCGCCGCCAAGAATGTAGCGTTCGCCCGACTTCCCCTTCTCGAGCGCACGTACAATGCCGTTGGCGACGTCTTCGACGTGTGTCACGGCCGTGCCACCTTTTGACACCATCACGGGCGTGCTTTTCACAAAATCGATCAGTGTGCCCGAGGTCACCATGCCTGTGTCCTCCGGCCCGTACACTTCGGCAGGGTTCACAGTGACGATATCCATCTGGTAATCGCGGATGTAGTCGTCACAGATGATTTCAGCGTTATTCTTGCTCATCGCATAGACCATCTTGGGGTCGTTCAGCGTGAACGTGGCGGTCTCGTCTTGGACAGTGTTGGTGGTTGTGCCGTTGATGGCGATCACACTGGAACAGTAGACCACGCGAGGGTTTCCGGCTTTTCGGGCTGCATCAAGAATATTCCGCGTTCCCCCCTCAACGATATCCGCCATGTCAGGGGAGTCGATGTCGTTCCAGGATGACGGGCTTGCGAGGTGAATCACGGCGTCGCAACCCTCGATGCCCTTGACCATGGTTTCGGCGTTGCGGACATCGCCGACAAATCGCTCCCAGTCCACACCGTCGATGCGATCAGTCTTCGAGGTTTCGCGAACGAGGCATCGCACTTGATGGCCTTCAGCGACGAGCTGCCGAACCACGTTTGAGCCAATAAAACCGTTCCCACCTGTCACAAATATACGCATCGAAACATCCCACTTAGAAGGTGGGCGGGAACCTAAACAAAACGTTCGGTTCCTTCAACTGCACTCGACGTTCCGGCCAAATAATGTGGATCCACCAAATCGGCGATGCGTTTCATCACAAGATCGGTGACGGCATCGAATTTATCCGAATACTGATGCGCTTCGTCCGTGAAGGGACGGTAAGGGGCATCGACTTGGAAGGGCGCGAGTTCCTTGTTTGGGGTCAAGGGTTCGCCGATTCGATACAAGACGCTGCCGCCTCGTGAAAACGGATTATTGCCAGGGTAGGCGCCTTCGCAACCATTGCTGCCGATCGGTAGAATGGTGGCTTGGGTTCGAAGCGCCATCTGCGCAAGCCCTGGTTTGCCGGTGCCCAGGGTGATCGAGCGTGTTCCTTCCGGGAAAACCACGACGCGCAGCCCCAATTCGAAAGCTTGCATATTCAGGTCGACAAAGAGGTCCATCATCTGCCGAAAAAGCTCACGATGTCGCTCCACAAGGCTGTGTTTGAACGGGTCGAAGTCTAGGCCCAGAATATTTCGTGGAGTCTTCAAGAGGTGCAACATGTCTCGCTCCAGCCCGGCGGCCTTTGCGTCTTCAAGAAGGCGTGAGTCTTCCCAACCCTCTTGTGTTGCGTGGCGAAGAAGTCGGTAAAGCTCGTCGCACGGCGGCCTGTTGAGCACCGACACTGCGTCAGTGGTGATCAGGTATCCGCGCGAGGGTGTGGGGATATTATTGGTCGAAGTCAGGAACCCACGGGAAAACCCGTGGTTGTAGTATTTTCCCTTGGCCCAGGTGGCCGTAAACTCGTTGCGTTCACGCCATAGCTGAACCTGAAGCGGCCAGTAGTTAAATTTATCCGTGTGGTTCATCGCGATATAGACCCGATGATCGGGCGACGGCATGCGGTCGAAGTTCTCGATTCTGATGCGTGTTCTGGTCTGCGGAAGGGTGTAATTCGCGCGTAAAATCCAGCCGGCAAGCATCTGGCCTTTGGGGCGAGTGGTCAGTTGGATTCTTTTCATGACGTCTAACGTCAGCATCAGCAGCTCACAGAACAGGTCGCTAAGAGGGCACTTCTCAGTAACCTTCTACCACGCGGGCGTCTTTTGGGACGTCGAAATTCGAAAATTCCGGCTCAAAGGACACGTCGGACATGCTTGTGTTGCTGACCAACTCACCAGTTTTGGTGCCATCCCATTTAAACGAACGAAACGTTTTGGGAAGCTTGATGCCATCGATATCTTGCTCGCCCTCATAAGCTTTGAACTTTTCAGGGCTGTGTCCGCCGTCTGGAAAAAAACCTTTGTAGCTCACGATATAGCGCAATCCAGCAACTCTGCGTGTCTCTTGGTCAAAATACACCACGTAGAAGTCTGACGCGTCTCCCGTGCCGTCTGCGAACGTGACACGCACCGTGTCGTAGGTTTTTCCTTCGAACTCGACCGGAGTGTCGACGGAGACCTGGGTTCCGCCATCGCCCAACACAAAAGGAACACCGACAAAGTAATAAGGAGTCAATGACCAGAATCGAGGGTTGGTCCCGACTTCGGCGCCTGCCGGGGAGACCCAGGCTTGCGCTCCGTCCCAGCCAAACGAAATGCTTGGATCGCTGACGAGCGTGTGGACAGCGCGCGCGTTCCACAGGTCTACCACTTGAGTGGTGTCTTTGGCTTCTTTGCCTATCGGCTCGGAAGTGTATCGGAATTTTAGGTTTTTACCTTTGTACCAATTTTCCAAACCGCCATGGGCTTCCATGCTCTCCCAGATGATCGTTCCCCCTGGGCTTGCAAGGAGTTTCGCCTTTGTTGCTGCGACCCGTGCGTCAACGTCATTGCTGTTTTGTGACGTGACTTGGGTCAGTGGTTCTTTGTCTGATTCGGCAGCGGTGATGGCCGGTGCCGTGTCTTTGGGTTGTTCCACCGGCATTTCTGCGGGTTTGGAACACGAAGCTGCGAGCAAAGTGACCAAGAGGATAACAAAATGGCTCATGGAGCGATTCCAACAATTTGGGTGCGGTAATTCATGCAAAAAAGATCCAAGTGACCCTCCGCCTCCCGTTTGGGATGCGAGGTCAGCTGGATCTTTTTCTTCAATCAGATTGAGTGCTTAAGCGACTCAGTAGCCTTCGACCACGGCTGCGCCGGCCGGCACGTCAAAATCTGAAAATTCTGGCTGAAAGCTGACGTCAGATAGGGTCACGTTAGTCACGTGTTCGCCAGTCTTGGTTCCGTCCCATTTGAACGTGCGGAATGTCTTGGGAAGCTTGATGCCATCGATATCTTGCTCTCCTTCATAGGTCATGAATTTTTCAGGGCTGTGTCCGCCGTCGGGGAAAAATCCTTTGTAGGTCACGACGTAGCGCAAACCAGCAACTTTGCGTGTCTTCTGGTCAAAATACACGACGTAGAAGTCCGAGGCGTCGCCTGTGCCAGCTTCATACGCGACGCGCACTGTGTCGTAGGTTTTTCCTTCGAATGTCACAGGAGCTTCGACGGTGAGCTGTGTACCGCCATCGCCCAAGACAAATGGAACGCCGACAAAGTAGTAGGGAGTCAGTGACCAGAATCGAGGGTTGGTCCCGACTTCGGCGCCTGCTGGGGAAACCCAAGCCTGAGTTCCATCCCAGCCAAACGAGATGGTTGGGTCGCTAACGAGCGTGTGGCGAGAGCGCGCACTCCACAGGTCGACGGTTTCGATGGTGTCGTTGGGAGCCTTGCCGATGGGCGCGTAGTTGAAACGGAATTTTAGGTTTTTACCCTTATACCAATTCGCCAAACCGCCATGGGCTTCCATGCTCTCCCAGATGATTTTTCCGCCTGGGCTCGCCATGAGTTTCGCCTTTGTGGTGGCGACCCGCGCGTCAACGTCGTGGCTGGTCTGTGAGGTGGCTTCAACGGCGGGCTCTGTGCCTGACTCTGCAGCAGTGATGGGTGGCGCCGAGTCCTCGGTCTGCTCGGTCTGCTCAACCGGCATTTCAGCGGGTTTGGAGCAGGCAGCGAGCATAGAGACGATGAGGATAAGCAAGTATGATTTCATTGAGCGATTCCGCGGTGTTAGGTTTGTCCGACGCCTTTGATGCGTCCGGGCACTTGGGGGTTTCAAGAACGTTGGTCCGCCCGTGTTCTGGTCCGCCCGTGTTCTGGTCCGCCCGTGTTCTGGTCCGCTCGTGTTCTGGTCCGCCCGTGTTTGTGACGATTCGACAATTCGCAACTTCCGAGACGATTGACCGATAACCTGTGAACCAAAACAGAGGTCAACAGGTTCACAGACAATCTTAGGTCGCGCGGATATCTGCCGCACTTTGGCCAGCAGATTACTCGAAGCCGAAATCCTTGATCGCGACGGCTTCGCTTTCGCATTTGAGCACTGCGGCTTCGACCCTCATCTGAAGTTCGCGCACATTTCCCGGCCATGTATGGGCCAATAATTGTTGTTGAACCTCGTCGTCAAAACGATGGATCGTTTTGCCATAACGCTTTGAGTAGTTTTTCAAAAACGTGCGGGCCAAAGGCAGGATATCGTCGTGACGTTCACGCAGTGATGGAACACGGAAAATAGTCTCTTTTAAAATTAAGTAGAGGTCTCTGCGCAGTTTATTGGTGTCAACCAATTCCTCTAAATCGCGATGAGTGCTGGCGACAAGACGTGCTCGAACGGGTCTTCCAATGGTATCTCCGGCTCGGCGAACCTCGGATTCTTTGAGCATCCGGACCAATTTTCCCTGAATCATTGGGGATAATAACTCGATTTCTTCCAAGAAAACCGTGCCGTCGGCGGCCAATTCAAAAATGCCTTTTCTTGGGGCCAATCGGCCCTGGAATTCCGAAGCGACACAGCCGAATAATTCCACATCGATGTCGGTGTCGTCGGACGGCGAACAATTCAAGCTGAAGAGCATGCCGCGTCGCGTCGGTTCGTCTGTCGTGTTGCCAAAATGGTGCAGAGCCCGAGCGAGCAATTCTTTGCCCGTGCCCGCTTCTCCGACGATCAAAACGGGAGTGACGCTGTCCACCTGCGCATTCAGAAGTTCAAAAACGTGGCGCATGGCGGGGCTTTCCGCGACGAGTTCTTTGAACGAATAATGGCGCCGTTCACGTTCACGGTAATATCGGTTTTCCTCGATACTTCCCGCGAGTGTTTTGCGAGTGTCCAGGAGGTCGAAACAGAGCTTCGCGAGCGGAGCGACTTCATGAGCGGCCAGTGCGACCTGATGCAGGAGCGCGGAATCGTGCACATCAGGTCCAAAATCGAAGGTCGCATAGGCCCTCGCAGGTGATCCCATCGGCACAAAGACACTGCGCAAATTATCGTGGTCCACCAGCAAAGCGTCGCTGCTGCTGCGTAGCGCCTCTAGAATTGGGCCAGCGTGTCGGGCGAGCCGCGTAGCAGGGTCCACGGCCTGTTCGACGATTCCAACAGCCATCACGCCTTCGAATTGCGTCGGGCATATCGCCCAGGTTTCGCGATGAGGCAGGTCGTCGCCATCAAAGGACGTGATGAACACCCGGAGTGGGCGGGCTTTGGTTCTTTCGACCGCCAGACCAGCAATAATGCGCAGAAGAGTGCCGGGATGGGGATGCTCGGCCAGCGTTTGGGCGACTTCGGCGTGGATGGCGGGATGTTCGTCACGTGCCAAGTTTAGTCTATGTACCTTGGGCTCGCCTGCGGTCGGGTCACATGCGAGGACCCGTATCGTGACTTCGGCCCCCAGAACTTTGATTTCGTCCCCGTTTTGCAGTGTCCAACGGGTTTTTGCGTTCTGACTCTTGTATTGAAGTCGGCCGTCACGAAAAAGCTGAACCACGGTCGGACCCGGGTCAGAAACCCATTCGTAGTGGGTGTCCTGTCGAACAAAAGTTCCAAGTGTTTTGGGAATGCCCTCGACGTTAAGCACCAAGTCATGAAGCGGGCCGCGCCCAACGCTGATGAGCGCTCGGTCGATCTCGTGCTCGCGCATGGTGGCGGATTGAACCTGGAGTTTTAACGTCATGGATTGGTTCCTTTTTCCTGCTCCTTTCGAAAGAGCTCCATCTCAAATTCGCCCAGTGTCTCGACCTCGCCCACATCCGGCATTTTTGAACCGTCTGGCGTCCTGGCTTGAACGCTTGCCCACGCCTGTAAGCGCAAGGCTCGCCGCTCGGATCGGTTTAGCGAGTAGGCGCGTTTCATGAGTTCTTCGCAGCGCGCAAAATCGTTTTTCTGGCAATACCCAAAGCCGACAGTGAAGATCCGAGCGGCGCGTTCCGTGTCGTCCATGATGAATTCTGAATCGCGGTTATCGGCGGCTTCGGCCATGGCGTCCAACGCCGCAATGCGTGCGCTGACGACCCTTGAGTTGGCGTCTTGGACGACGATCTTCCAGTCGTTTTCGGTTGGCCCGGTTTCTTTGGGCACACGTCGGTCGAGCGCGGTCGACACGACGAATCCGACGATGCCCACGATGGCTAAAACCACAAACCAGAAGCCAAACGCGTAACGTAGGGCTCGAAAAAGAGCGCCGGGTTTAGGCCATGGCAACCAAAAATCACGCACTTTTTCTGCGCGACGATGGGCTTCTTTGGCGGAATCAAACCAGGGTTTGATTTTCCAAAAACCAAATCCAAATTCCAGTGCTTGGTCGTCGTCGCCGTTATAGATCTGGCCGGCGCCAGGGGCGATGATGCTCAACGCTCTGGCCAGATTTGGTATATGCGGTGTGCGGTCGTCGAAGCCCGCGGGAGCATAAGGCGCGCGGTCTTCGCGGGCTTTGAACGCTTCGACGATGGGCTCGGCTTTGCTCGGCTCAAATGGTGCTGGCACGGGCTGCGCGTCGACGGTTGGTTTCAGCGCGGGTTTGATGGGATGAGTGACGGCTTCCGGGATTGAGTCGAGGAAAGCAGCACCGACCGGCACGACGGGCTCCCCGGGCATGCGCATCGGGGGATCCTCGTCGTCGTCTTCAAAGAGGGACTTCGTGGGAACGGGGCGTTTTGCCGGTAGAATCACCGTGCTGTCTATCGGCATCTCTACGGTTTGTGGTCCATCGTCGAGGTCCGGAAATAGCGCGCCCCAGCCACCACTTGGGATGGTCGTTGGACCTATGTCCAACGGTGCATTCTGACTCGGCGCCGGCAGACGGTTCAGATTTGTTTTTACCGGCGCGGTTGCGGTTGTGGGAGCCGAAACGGCTTTGGGAATCCTCGGGGCAGGTAGCTTGGCTCCTGTCGAGGGGCCCCCGAAATGTCCGGCAACGTCGATATCATCAGAGATTTCGATATCGATGATCCCCAGCGCGTTCAGGGCATGGTCGAGGTCCGGATCGCTTGTCTTGAGTCGTTTCGGCGCGGTGATGATCGTTTTGGGTTCATCGATCGTCGGCTCATCGACGTCGGCGATCGCCGCAGGGATTCCCATCTGGATCAGGCGCTTAACTAGATTCTGCGCGCCCAAATGGGATAGGTCGGCTTCGACCGTGATCGGGCCACGCAGCAGCAGCGATACCAAAACAGGCGATGAAACGCCTGTGACGGGCTCAAGAAGGCGAGCCAATTCGTCGGAGCTGCGCTGCCAGCGGTGGGGCTCTACAATGACTGAGAAGTTGCGGGACATGCGCGGATTCTGGCCTCTAGCGTGCGATTCGTCCAGCGAATCTACGAAACGATTAGGGGGTCAATGTCAGCGACGTCGCTTGATCGACAAAGAAATTCATCGTGGTGTTATTCGTATCACAATATGCCCACGCGTTTGTGCTCGATCGTCGAACTCGCACAGCCACACTGTATGAGCCTACGGCCGGTTTGGCTGTCGTGGCATAAATGCGACCTTCATACTCTTGGTTATTGGGTGCGGTAGCGCGTGGCCCTTTATAGGGCAGCATCGTCGGATTCCAGACATAAGCCCCGGGCAGGGCGGGATTGCTCGACACCGCGCCGTATCCGATCTCGGCTTCGATTTCGGTTCCTGCGAAGGTCATGTCGGTCAGGCCTGCTTCGAAAGTCTCAATTGTGACCAGGGGCGAATCGTCAGTGAGCGCGGCGCTTAAGGTGGGTTGCCAAATATTGCAGTAATCGACCAAGTTGGGCGCAGAGGCAGCCTCAAACACACGTGCGTATCCGATTTTCTTGCGACTGTAGGTGCCTGCGGTCGTGGTGGAGTCGAGGTCGCAGTAGCTCCAGTTTTGGCCATTATCCACACTGAAACGGTATGTAAATGCGTACTCTCCGGCGCTCGTTGCCACAAAATTCGCTTCGTATTCGTCTTCGTTTGGCCCCGGATTGATCACGCCTGAGGTGCGTAGGGTGGCCGGGATGGCCATGAATGCGGCTGGCGTGGCGGCGGGGTCATCAGTGGCAGGCCCTACCAGGAGTTCGGCCTTCAAATTGGCAGCTTGAGTGCCAGTTCCGGTGATCGTGCCTTCGGTGACGCGGCCAAACACCGTCACGCTTTGGCCGACCAATGCCGAAGTGACGATGGCGGGAAATTGCAGACGGCAGGTGTCGGGAAGGTTCACGACGACGTCTCGGGTTTCTAAAAGACCCAATTCGTTGGCATCAAAGGGCGGAGATCCTGACGTGTCGCACCAGGTCCAGTTCGTCCCGCCATCGACGCTGAACCGATAGGCGTAGTCGTAATCGCCCTGTGTCTGCGCGGGGATTACGCTGGTGTAGACGTCGTTGGCAAGGTCGCCTTGGTTCAGCCCATCGGCATCCTCGGCGTAGGTTCCTGTTGCCGTTCCTGACCACGTGTTGGGCGCGCTTCCTGAGGGACCGTATCGCAATTCTGAGGTGATCCCGGCGCCTGCCCCGCCACCGTTGGTGATTCCGGCGACAAAGACGGCACCACGAATGGCGGTCGAGGTTTGTCCGCTCAGGTTTGAGACCTGTGCGGTTTGCGTTGAACAAAACCCGATGGTCGGAAGAACGGGGTCTACGACCTCGAGTTTTCCACGGTCGTCGCTGCCGTTGCTGCTTCCATCAAGGTCGCAATAGAGCCAGTCACCGGTTGAGGTCTTGAAGCGCGCCAGATAATCGTATGAGCCAGCTGCGGAGGCCTTAAGCTTAGTGTCGTATTCGTCATTGGCTTTATCGCCTGGTGTCGCGCCGTCGATGTCCACGTTGTAGGTCGCTGCGGTCCAATTGAAGTCCTGAGGTGCGGCGCCTTGAACGCCCCACCCAAGTTCGCCCGTGATGCCTGATCCTTGGCCGTCTCCAGGGGTGAGTCCTTCGGCGTACACAAAGGCGTAAAGTCGTTCTGAGTCTTCGCCGGTTACGGCATTTGCGGGGCTTTGCGCCTGCAGCTGACAAAACGAAATGGCCGGCATCTGGGCTTCTGAAACCTGAATGATGCCGGGGGAATCGGCCCCGTTTTCACTGCCGTCGAGGTCGCAGTAGACCCAGTCTGGGCGCCCTTGAACACGCATGCGAGCGATGTACGAAAATTCGCCCGTCGTTGGAATATCCAACGTGGCGCCGTACTCGTCGTTGGACAGGTCGCCTGGTGCCAGGCCGTCTTTGTCGACGTTGTAAGTCATCGGCGTGAACGCAAACTGAGAAATATCTCCGTTGCCCCACCCAAGTTCAGCTTCGATGCCCGGACCCTGTCCTTCGCCTTGAGTGACACCTTCCATGAACGCGATCGCAAAAAGCGCCGGAAAATCCTGGCCGATCAACGCGCTCGCGGGGCTTTGGGCCTGCAATTGGCAAAATCCAATCTGTGGGTCGAGGGCTTCGACAAACGCGAAGGCCCCGGGGAGTTTGCTGGTGGTGTTATCAGGATTCGTGGCGACGACGTCGACCGCACCAGGCATGGTCGCCGTGGGTGTTACAACGGTGGCCTGACGCGAGGTCAAGACCACAACCGATGTGCCAGGTGTGTCGGCGAAAGTGACCGTCATTCCACTTTGAAATCCGCGTCCAGAAAGTGTCACGGTCGTGCCACCCGCAACGTTTCCTTGCGTGGGCAAAAGGCTGCGCAGGTCGAGCACTTCTTCGGCAGCGTCCGTGCCAGCATCGACGCCCGAATCGACGCCGTTATTGGGTTTCTCCGGTGTGTCGTCGGTCGCGCAGGCGCCAAGAACGAACGTGAGTAGAACGAGCGTGTGAGAGAAACGAATCATGGTTAGGACTCCCGGTTTTCTGTCGATGCGAAACCCTAACACTTTCCTCTTTGAATCGCAGCATTCCGGGACGCCCATGTCTGCGTCAAAAAGCTATTTCAGGACGCCACCGTTTTCGACGGTCTGAAAGTTTTCGGGCGCGATATTGTATTTTCGAAGGGCTAAAGAAAGATCCTCGACGGGGCGATTCATCCCCTCGTCAGTCAATTGAAAGGTTCCCCAATGAATTCCCAGGGATTGTTTTGCGCCCAAATCTAGATGGGCCGCAGCGGCATCGTCTGGATTCATGTGGTGAGCCGCCATAAACCACCGCGGTTCGTAGGCACCCACCGGTAAAAGGGCGACATCGGGTGAGCCAAGGCGTTTACGTGTCTCGGCAAAGTGGGGGCCGTAACCAGTATCGCCCGCAAAATACACACTGCCGCTTGGGCCTTTGATCATGTAACCGCCCCAAAGTGATTCGCCGCGATCAAAGATCGATCGCGAAGACCAGTGCTGCACGGGGACGAATGTGACCTCAAGCTTTGAGATCGTGCGGGTCTCCCACCAGTCGACCTCGCGGCTCTTGATATCTTGGTCGGCCAGATAGGCCTGATTTCCCAACCCGACAAGTACCAGAGGTTGGTCGCGTGCTTGCAGCGCAGCGAGGGTCTCGACGCTCAGATGGTCGTAGTGATTATGCGAAATTACCACCAGATCGATGGGCGGCACCTGGCTCAACGGCAGGCCTGGCGCCTTGTGTCTGGAGGGCCCGGCCCATGACATCGGGCTCGCACGTTCGGCCCAGATTGGATCGGTCAGGATATTCACCCCGTCCAATTGCACGAGGACCGTGGCGTGGTTGATGAATTGCACCCGTAATTTCGTCGATCGCTTTGGCGGAACAGCGGCTGTGGGGATTTCTGCCCACTCGGGCCAAGGCTCCTGATCCCGATTGGCGATCCATTTAAAAAGGCTCGTGGGCCCGCGCTCTGGGACCTCGATCGCGTTACGGAACCGAGTCCCATCGAAGCCGTTTTGGGGCAGCCCATGATAGCTCGCCCCGCAAGCGGTGAAGAGGGACAGGAAGACTAAGATTGGGGGAATCGTGATGCGCATACGAACTTAGATACTCGAAAACCGTTTCAGATACTCAAAAAACCACGGTGCCGTTAAGACGAGTGTTGCAACGTTTCAAGGCATGTAGTGAAAAAACCCTCATGATTTCAGTATGCCGCCATTTTTAGAGCTTGGCACGACCCGTGCTCTATAGGTTCATGCGGGAAGCCGCGGAAGTTACTGAACGTGGAGAGAGAATGGTCATCGATATCAACGCATTTTTAATGGCTCTCCTTGGAGGTGTCGTCATTGGAGTCGCAGCAGCAATGCTCCTTCTATTGGTGGGGCGGATTGCCGGCATCAGCGGCATCACCTCGGGGCTGGTGAAACCTGTGAAAGGTGAAGTGCCTTGGAGGGCTGCGTTTGTTGGAGGCCTCGTCATGGGTGGGGTTGGGCTCTTGGCCTTTTACCCACAAGCCTTCCCAGAATTGGTTTCGCGAGGCCCACTTCTGACCGCGATCGCGGGATTGCTCGTTGGCGTGGGAACGCAGTTGGGAAGCGGCTGCACCAGCGGGCACGGCGTGTGCGGAATCTCAAGGCTATCGGGACGTTCAATCGTCGCAACAATCACCTTCATCTCGGCCGGAGCAATCGCGGTTGTGGTGATGAGAGCCATGGGGTTGGCATGAAAATCATGGCAAGTGCGTTTTTATCGGGCCTTTTATTTGCGATCGGACTCGGCCTCGCGGGAATGACCGATCCCTTGAAAGTAATCGGCTTTCTAGACTTTTTTGGGAGCTGGAATCCCACGCTGGCATTCGTGATGGTGGGAGGAATCCTCTCCTATGGGGTGTTGTATCGAGTCATTACCAAACGAAAAGCTCCACTCTTTGGGTCTAAGTTTTCTTTGCCCACTCGAAAAGATCTGACCCCTCAACTCGTTGTGGGTTCGGCACTTTTTGGAATTGGGTGGGGAATGGGTGGGCTTTGTCCCGGGCCGGGATTAGCTTCACTCGTGACAGGGTCCGCCTCGGTCTTGTCTTTCGTAGTGGCGATGCTTGGTGGCATGGCACTCTACAAACACGTTCTCGAGAAGAGACTAGCTTGAAAGGTGCTCCCATGACTGTTTCACCAAACACGATTCTACATACCTGTGACCTCTCGTCCGACGATACACAGGCGCTCATGCACGCAACTTTGTTGGCCTGGCGAGCGGGTGCAAAGCTGGTGTCTGTTCACGCGGGTGACGACGCGTCGCTCTCGTCGAAAATCCCCGACGCCAATCAAATTGTGAAGCGCTGGAATGCGGACGCCACGGTCGACCATGAACGAATTGTTCGCTCGTGTTGCGATGACGTGATCGAGGGCATTCTTGTAGCCGTCAAAGAAAAGCAGCCCAATCTGGTGGTCGCTGCGACTCATACTCGGTCACTTTGGCAGCGCGTGTTGCGCTCAAGCGTAGCGGAGGCGGTCGCCGACGAGACCTTGTTGCCGACTTTGTTCATTCCTATCGGCTCTTGCGGTGCGCTCGACGAGCTGCGTGGGCGACTCAACACGACTCGTATCGTGATCGCGGCTCAGGACACTCCAGCCGTCAACGCGGCGGCACCATGGGCCTCATGGCTCGCCTCTCACGCAAGTGAGACCGGCGAAGTTGTGATGCTGCATGCTGGCGTCCTTGAGGGGCTGGACGACGCGATCGTTCCCGAGATTCCCGGCTGGAGCTGGCGCTTCGAAAAAATAGAGCCAACAGTCAAGATTGAGGACGCCATCGCTGAATTCGTCGCCTCGCCAGAAACGATCTTGGTGATGCCGACTCATAATCACGACAGCTTGGGGGATGCCATCTGGGGCAGCACCACTGAACGTGTTCTGCACCAGATTAAGCGCCCTCTCTTGGCCGTGCCCTACTAAGCGGTCGCCCAATCGCAATGCAGGCCATAGGGCCTGCCACCCATCACTCGGCTGCGGCGCCGGCTCGGACCAGGGCGAGTTCTTCGGCTACGATACTCGCGGTCAGATCGAGTTCTTCTTCGGAATGAGTTGAGCTCAAGAAGAACCGCAGGCGCGACGCATCGTCCTCTACCGCCGGATAAACAATCGGCTGCACGTTGACTCCGCGATCGGCCAATCGGCCCGAAAGTTCAAGGCAATGATAGCTGTTGCCCACGATGACGGGAACGACGGCGGAGTCTTTGCTCGGGCCGGTGTCTAGGCCAAGGGCCTTGCATTTTTCCAGGAAAAACTTCGCTCTGGATTGCAGGCGGTGGATGACTTCCGGCTCGGATTTCATCAACTGGCAGGATTTCAGCGCAGCCGCCGAATTCGCGGGGCTGATGCCGGCCGAAAATACAAAACCTGGAACCGTGTATTTTAGGTACTCAATCAACGACGCGCTGCCAGCGATGTAGCCGCCGCATGAAGCAAATGACTTGCTCAGCGTGCCCATCCAGATATCCACACGCCGCGCATCAATTCCAAAATAATCTGAAACTCCCGCGCCACGTGGCCCGATGCAACCGATCGAATGGGCTTCATCGACGTAGAGCAACGCGCGATGTTTATCCTTCACGTCTAGGAATTTAGCCAGATCCGGGATGTCGCCATCCATCGAATAAACACCCTCGATCATGATGCCGACCTTTTTGTACGAGCCGCGAAGCTGCGTCAAAATGCGGTCGAGTGCCTGCCAGTCGTTATGCGGGAAAGGCATACGTTTTGCGCCCGACATCTCGGCCCCGGTCATGATCGAGTTATGCGCCAAAGCGTCGTGAAGGATGAGATCGCCTTCTCCAAACAGATGCCCAATCACCGATTCATTGGCATGATGGCCTGCCGAAAAAACCAGGGCCGCATCCACGCGGATAAATTCGGAAATTTCCTTTTCTAATTCGCGGTGCAACGGAATTTCGCCGCTGGCAACCCGGCTCGCGGAAACGCTGGTTCCATAGTGCGTGATGGCGTCCTGAGCAGCTTTGGTGACTTCTGGGTGTCCAGAATAACCCAAGTAATTATAGCTCGAGAAATTCATCATGTCGTGGCCTTCGATATTCGCATTATTTTTGGCGATACCGTCGTGCCAGTGGAAATAGGGGTTTCGAACACCGACCAAAGACGCCATTTCAAGGCGTTGTTTCAGGGCCTCGACCTCGGGGAATTTATCGATCTTCCAAAGGCTCTCGTCGACGTTGGTGTTTTGCCCCGCCTCGGGGACCACCGTGTCGGAGTTCCGCTCGAAGATTCTCGCCGTCACGTCGTGCATGACCGCAAGAAGCTGGCCGTCCATGGAATCAAATCGAATAGAACCTAGAACGTCGTCGCCTTCCAGTTCTTGCAGCATCAACGTGCAGCGCACTTCATCGGTAAATGGCGCGAGTTGGACGTAGCGCTTCATCGACGAAGGATAACCTGCCGCGCCGTGCTGGCTCTTGAGCCAGTAGAGGACCAGCTGCATTGCTCCGTCAACCACGTACGGGTTTGCCAGAGATTCGCCCAGTGGGTTCTCAAGTTTTTGGTTCTTGAGTACGCCAGAAGAGTATTTTCCGCCGATATGTTCGATCGTCTTAATCGCCCGCATTCGCGGGCCGTGGAAGCTCTCATTCTTATAAAACTCTTCGAGACCAAGTCTGGTTTCAAGAGCGTCTGAATTCTCGGCTTCGAAGGTCGACACGTCGTCGCTCAACAGATTCGTGCGGCCTTTATACGCCAGGAATTTCTGGTCGTTTAACTTCGAGAATATCTCGATGTTAATCTCGTTATTTGTTCTGTGGGCCACAACTTCAAGTCGGGTATTTTCGTCAACCTCGACCCCTCGACATAACTCGAATTCATCGATCGACGTCGTCGTCGCCTCACCAAGCGTGGCTGCGGCCTGAAGCGCCAAGTCGAGCGCAAAGGCAAAGGGCAAAACCGCACGATTTTTTAATTTGTGGTCTGCAGCCCAGGGCAGCGTCGAAAGCGAGGCTTCAAATTCAGCCGAATACGAGCGGCGAATTTCGGGAAGGTTTCTTCCAAAAAGCACTTCTTCGGCACCCATGCCCCACTCGGCAAAAAACGCGTCCAAACCTTCTTCTGGGCTCATGAAAGTGACGCCGCCAGCTTCCATCGCTGCGCGCACCGGCGCGGGAATGCTGGCCACCATGTCGGTGCCATCCCAAGCCGGCCAATCGAAGGTGATGGCTTCAATGCCCTGAGTCCTTAGGCGCCCGGTCATCGCGCGCATGGCCTCGTTGGCCGCGGCATAATCAGCCTGACCGCGATTTCCAAACCTGCCAGCCCACGACGAAAACGAAGCAACGCGTTTGGCCTCTGAGGCGACGTCCAGCGCATTTTGAAGTCCGTGAGTTTTCACGGCGACCACGTTTTGGATGTCTGCGGCAGATTTTGTTGCCGCCAGACCATCACGAATGATCCCTGCGGAATGAATCAGGGCCGTAAATTGGCCAAAAATGGCCAATTTCTTTCGAGTTTTTTCGTCGGCGCTTGTTGTGCAGTCCCAGGGCACAAAAGCCATCGAATCGCTTGCGCTGGCTTTGCCCGTTCGGCCTGTGGTCACGACGCGCGCGCCCAATTCGACCAGCTTTTCTGCCACCATCTTGCCGACGCCACGTGACCCGCCAGTGACCAGAACAATCTGATTTCGCCAGTCGGCGACCGGCTGTTCGATTCCCGTATGGACCAAGACTGGAATTTGGCGTGATTTGCCGACCCGAACCTCAAGATCATGAACGGTCGTGAAGAGTTCAGCTTCGATCGCCTCCACGTCGCTTTCTGTGTCGAGTGTCAGGGCGGTGAAGCGTGTGTCGTTCCATTCGTGCGAGAGCGCTTTGGTAAATCCAATTGCCGCTGCTTGAGCGGGTGTGGTGTCGACGCTCGTGATGAAGATCTGAGGCGGATGAGCTGCCAAAGTCTGTGCGATCTGGTGCAGTTCCGCGGTGATTTCAACCTCATCGGAACCTTCGGCCAGATAGACGATGGCTTTTGGGGCCCGATGGTGTTTGAGCAACTCTTTTAGCGCCCCTGCGCGAGTTTCACCGGCAAACGAAAGCAGCTTGGTTGCGGCACGCATCGTGCCAAAAAGCGCGACGGGCACGCCCTGCGCGTCGAGTCGTTGTGCCAGTCGAAGTGCAACCCCAGCGTTGTCGGTGCTGATGGCCACGACGCCCTGATTCCAACCGCTCATCAAGTGTTGTGAGGGCAGGGGCGCATCGGTCAGCGCCACTTCGTAACGAGATAGCGGCACGAACGGCGCCGGCGCTGCGTCGACAGGCGAAGCCGCTGGTGCAGCCTCTTGCGCCGACTCCAGGAACGCCACCACGTCGGCGATGCAGGTGTTCTGGTTAAATGCGTCGACAGGGATGACCAGGCCGGGCAATGCGGCCGTGAGCTGGGAGCCGAGGTCGACAAAGAGAAGGGAATCAAATCCGAGGTCTGCCGAAAGAACCTGAGCAGGTTTTAACGCCTCACGTGGGAACGCGCTCACGGCTGCGATGGCCGCAAAAACAATCTCCGAATAGTTCGTGTTTTCTTTTGCGCTCGAGTCCACGGCTTTTTGAACGGTCGGTTCTTGGACGACGGCTGCGGCTTGGGCCGGTGGGCTCACGGTTAAGGGAGCCGGCGCGGGCATATTTACATGCGTCGCGCCTGTGGCCTCCACTGGAAATCCAAGGGCTTCCATCTGTCTGGCTAACAGAGTTGCGTGCTGCTGCAGAATATCGTTCTGCTGGCGGAATAGCTCGATCAAGGATTCGGAAGGTTGAGCCATGGTATTTTCGTCGGGTACGGGCGTGAACGTTGGAGGAGATTTAGGCGTGATGGCGAGCGGAGTCTTTTTATCGCGAATCACCCAATAGCGTTGGGTTTCTAGCGGAGTTGCGGGCAGACTCACCAAGCGTCCATTTTGGATGCTACGCGTTTTCAGAGGCACGCCGAGCGCGGCAAGGGCCGCGAGCGTTCGTTGAAATTCTCGGCCGCCATCCGGGTCTTTGGCGGCTGCATTTCTAGCCCCAATATGGCCACTCAACGTGCCGTTTGCGAACGAGGTCAACGTTGTGCCGGCGCCCAATTCCACAAAGTAGGACGCGTCTTCTGAGGCCGTCTTTAAGGCCTGCACAAAATTGACGGTTGTGGTCGCGTGGTCAGCAAAAGTCCCGGGCGCAGTGACCACATCATAATTGGTGCCCGTGATGGCCGAAGCGATTTTTGCCGTCGGCTCAGAAAACGAGAGCGCGTTGATATGGTACTGAAGCTCTTTGGCGATCGATGCGACCACCGGCGAATGAAACGCATGCGAGACATTCAATCGCGTCGCTTTGATTCCTTGCGCCGTGCACGCATCCACAAAAGAGATGATTTCATCGGTGGGGCCGGCGACCACGGTCTGTGTGGGGTGATTGATATTCGCCACACAGAGGCTCCCAGTGAGCTGGAACCGGGTGTCGGTTTCGGACGCCATCACCGCGGCCATCGCGCCAAAATCAGTGATCGGAAGCGTTGCCATCAATCGCCCACGTTGGGTGACAAATTTCAGCGCATCTTCATGCGAAATCAGCCCGCCAGCCGCCGCCGCAACAAACTCGCCCAGACTATGTCCGAGCGTGACGTCGGGCCGAATCCCGAGGTCTCCAAAAAAACGATCCAAAGCCAAACCAAGGGCCGCCATCGCCGGCTGACAAATTTCCGTCGCCCGCAGGGCTGCTTCGGCCTCTTCTGTGGCTTCCGTGTACAGGTATTCTAGGAGCGGCTTTTCGAGTTGGTCGTCGACTTGCGATGAGATCGCGTCCAGATGGTGCTTGAATGCCGGATAACGTTCGTAGAGGTCTTTAAGGAGGCCAACGCGTTGGGCGCCCTGGCCTGGGAACATAAACGCAATGCCGGGGGCGGGACCTTCCGCAAAAAAGATGTCGGGACCCAAGACCAAAGTCGAGGCGGCTTCGATTCGGGGCGCCGCTTCACGCAATTTCTGGACAAAATCATCGGCCGATGATGCGACCACGGCCAGACGTACGGCTTCTAGATTACGGGTGGTGTTAAGCGTGGTCGCGACATCATCGAGGCTCAGGTTCTGTGCCATAATCGTGTCGGCCAGCGCCAGAGCGTGCGAGGCGAGTAGCGTGCGATTTGGTGCAGAAATCACAAGGTATTGGCTCTGATCCGAGGACGCTGATTTTACTTTCGGTGCTTCTTCGATCACCGCATGGCAATTGGTGCCGCCAAATCCAAACGAAGAGATCCCCGCGCGTCGTGGGGTTTTTGATTCCCATTTCGACGATTCCGTCGCGATAACAAAACCGCGCTCGTCGAGCTTCAATGCGGGATTTGGGGTTTCAAAGCCGGGAAGCGGATTGAACTCTTGGCGCTCAACGCAAAGAATTGCGTGAATCAATCCTGCAACACCGGCGGTGCTCATCGTGTGGCCAATATTGGCTTTCACGCTCGAGATTTGAACTTGCGACGTTGTCCCCGCGAAGACTTCGTGAAGCGCCTCAACCTCGACGGGATCACCCACTGCGGTGGCCGTGCCATGGCACTCCACAAAACCTACCGTTCTTGGATCGACATTGGCGTCCGCATAGGCTCGCCGCATCACGTCCACTTGTCCGGACACGCTGGGCGCCATCGGGCCCGAAGAGTCGCCGTCGTTATTGACGCCGATGCCCTTGAGGACCGCATGAATTCGGTCTCCGTCGGCCAATGCCTGGTCGAGCCGCTTGAGCACGACCATGCCCACGCCGTCCCCCTGAAGGAACCCGTCGCCTTCGGCATCGAAGGGGCGACAGGCGCCCTTTCTGGACACGGCTCCAATCCGCGAAAAACCGACGATATTTTCTGGGGTAAGGTTTAAATAAACTCCGCCGGCGATGGCCATATCGCACACGCCTGAGCGGATATATTGCATGGCGTCGCTGACAGCGACCAACGACGAGGCACACGCAGCATCGACGGTGAAGGCCGGTCCGCCGAGCTTCCATTGATGCGCCACGTTTGCCGCCGCCATATTCATCAACAAGCCAGGTATCGAAAAAGCTGTGACTGGAGTCACGTTTTCAACCCCGTGCCCAAGGGCATGAGCGGTCGTTTCGTCTGTGCCGCCAAATGCGCCGTCGGCCATCAACATCGCGTTGGTTCGGGCGGAAGATAAATTTCGGTATTCGGAAGTCGATACGCCCAGAAATGTTCCGACCCTTGAGGCGTCAAATCCGCCTTTTTCAAGTCCAGCGTCCTGCATGGCAACGCGCACAGCATCAAGGACCAAACGGTGCTGAGGGTCCATGGCTTCAACACGTCGCGGTGCGATACCAAAATGCATCGCCGCAAAGAGGTCGATGCCGTTCATGAACCCGCCTCGCGTCACATAGGTTTTATCGGGCTCTCTGGGGTGTTCGGCGAAAAACGTTTCGTTATTCCAACGGTCGAGCGGAACAGGGCCGAAGCTCGAACGGCCGTCGCGGAGGTTTTGCCAAAATTCCTCGATATCGTCGGAGCCCGCGAATTTGCAGGAGTATCCGATAATTGCGACATCACGATTCGTTGAATTTGAGGGCATGATGACTCACCAAAAAACGGAACTTTTCCGCAATCCAATTAAAAACACCGCACGCGCTGGGTTTAGCCGCATGGAATCAGCATTTCAAGGATAGAAACAGACCTACCGGTCGGTCTTAAATCTGACGGTTGGGTCGGTTAAAGCCGCGGCAAGCGGTTCTGCACCACGTGCGATTTCAGTGGCGTTTAGCCGAAGTGAATCTTGATTCATTGGATCTCCGCCTTAGATTTGGGTATGCCCAAAGGGAACCTGAGATTGTCGGCGCTGCCGGTAGAGGTCGTGATTCTTCGTGCGATCATGTCGGACGGATTTGAAGGCTGTAAATATTCGTTGGATTGGGTTGGAGGAATTCATGTCAAAATCGCGTCCTAGTATCGCTGAGACTTTTGGGCTCACAGAGCCGCTAACCCGAATCGGGCAAGTCAAGCTTGCGCTCAAAGGCGATGAATTCACGCCGCCGAGCCAATGGGGGCCGACTTCGTTGCTCATTTTTCGCCCGCAACTCAGCGTAAAGACCTGGGCGGGCTGGAAACCAGCCGACCGTCTGATTCCTGTCACCAATTATTTTAACCGCACACAGACTCCGATTTCGGAAGGCTGGTCGGTCAAAAAGACGCAGGTTCGCGATTTCAGGGGTGGGAAAAACACCTATAACAGCCATAACGGCACCGACTTTGCGATCCCTGTTGGAACGCCCGTCGTGACACCCGCCGCTGGGCTGGTCCTCCGAGTTAGCAGCGAGTTTCATCGAGGTGGGCTCAAGATCGTTATCGATCACGGGCATGGCCTCATCACAACCTCGGGTCATCTGGCGCGCTCGTTGGTCCGTGCCGGAGATTTCGTTCAGCGTGGGGACCAAATCGCGCTTTCAGGTTACTCCGGGCTGGACGCGGTTGTTGCGTTTCCGTGGAGCGTGCCACATGTGCATTTCAACACGTGGCTGAACGGTGTGCCGGTCGACCCATTTGCTCTGCCTGATGAGACTTCGCTTTGGCTCGAATCCAACGATCCCAAACCACCGATGTTGAGCTCATTGGAGCCGCCCGAGTACATCGAAACGGAGTGGGATGTGGACGCGTTAGAGGCCATCATCGATTCGTGCATCGATCCGGTGTTGAAGGTGGCGCTGCGGGCCACGCGTGATTTAGACCGCCGCGCCGGGGACACGATTTTCATGAAAAATTACTTTCCTACGCGTTTTTCTGCCGACGTCTCGCCCTATGCCAAGGTATGGAAGCGACAGCCTTTATTGGACTTACCGTTTGCTGCAGAAGACTACGATGGCGTGCGACTGCTCTAAGAACCGTGTCGACCTAGAATCTAAAGGGTCAAAATGAAACGACTGTTGGTGGGAATCGTAGTGTTGGCGTGCTTCGCGCCAGGTGTTGTTTTGGCCTGGAATCCCTTCCCCGCTTTGGCCCCCGGGGCGCATTATGGGTCCAGCGTGGAATGGTCGACACAGTCGGGCATCAACACCTGTCTGGCGGAGCTGAGCGCGTCCAGCAAAGCTAATTATTACGCAGCGCTCGTGAACAACACGAGTCCTAGCGGCGATCGTTCCGATAACGATGCTGTCCCCTATGTCGATGCGCTGAATGGCGCATGGGCCGGGCGGTTGCGTCCTGATCTCGATATTTTGATTGTCCTGGGGGTCGATAATCGTGCGGTGGCGATTCATCCGGGTTCAACGTGGGTCGCAACCGGATTTGAGAGTGCCGAGATTAAAGCCACCATCGATGGCTCCAGTTTCAAGAATTTCGCGCGTTCACAGGACTACACTGGCGCTGTTTGCGCGCTGGCGAAGGCCGTAGAAAATCGGATCACGACGCTGCAGGGGCGGCAGGCTGCCGCGTTGGAATCCGTGCGCGCATCGGTGGATCTCTGGCGCTCAAAAGTCCCGGCCCTTGAAGCTCGTGTGCGCGCCGAGGTTAGCGACCCCAAAGCGCAAAAGCTGGCGCTTGTAGCGCTGCAGAAAGCCACTGAGGACATCGACGCGGCCGCTTTCGCTGTCAGTCAAAAAAACGTGCCTGAGATTCAGGTCAAGCGTGTGGTGGTCAACCACTCCATCACTCAGGTCGAGTCGTTCCTGACTCAAATCAAGGCCAGTAAAACCGAGTCCGCGCAATTCAGGTCCGCTCTTAGTGCATTTGACAAAGAGGTTGAGGCGTCGTTTTTGACGGTCCCGGGCAAATCGTCGCTCAAGAAAGCCTCCGCGGCGTGCTTGAGTCAGGAGCCGAGCGCGTCTGATTTGTTCAAGGGTGTGCTTTATCGCGACCGCGCTGATGCGTGTCTACAGCGCCTGAAGCAGCGTTTCAAAGACGAAAAAGCTCAGCATTTTTACCGAACAAGGATCGTGCCCGGATTCGTGCTGCTGGGCTTGTTACTCGGCCTATTAGCAGCCCTTCTCGCGTTTTTCTGGCGCCGAAATGCCGCCAAAAAAATGGCCCAAGTTCAACTGGATATTTGGTCCACAAAATTAGGGCAGGCCGGAGAGCGTTTGCTCGAACTCGAGTCAAGATTTGCGTCTTATTTGTCGCAAACAAATGAGCGCTATCTTGGTCAGACCGCCGCATTGGATGTCGAATCCGCGGATGCGGTGAATTTGGTTTTCTTGATGTACGACCAGGCCACCAATATTCGAAAAAAGGCGCAAAAGACCTTTGACTCAGCGCCTATTTACAGTGCCAAAAATTTTGAACATTGCGTTCATCTGCTGACCACGACTCCGATTTCTTTTGAGCTCGGAATCCCGGAAAAAGAACTACGAGTCTTTTTACCGCTCACCAAATCCTATTCGGGTACCGCGTCGAGTGTCTTGAACGAGCTGGATCTTCGGTACGAGGAAGCGGCAAAGAACCTGGCCAAACTTCAAGGGGAAGTGGACCAGGCCATGCAGTGGTCCTCTACGATGCAAGACGGCCGCTCTGCACTCGAAGACGCGATGGCAACAAGGGTTGAGCTCGGTTTTCCGGTCGAAGTTTATCTGGCGGACCTTCGCGCCATCGAACCGGAATTGGACGTGTTCCTGACCAACGCGACCTACGACCCAGTCGCGGCGAATGCCGATGCGGAGGCACTTCTTGCCCGGATCATCGCGTTGGCCAAACGCGTCGAGACCGGCGATCACGTGCTGAAAGTCCTGATCGAAGAGATTACGCCAATGGCCCAGTCGCTAAGGGCCAAGGTCGGTGTTCTCCGCGAGGCAGGATGGTTGGTTCGCGAGCCTGGCTTTGACCCAGACGCGGTCCTCGACCACGGAAGTCTGGTTGCTCGAAATATTCGCAACATGATCGCCAGATATGAAGATATGGAGGCCGTTGCCATACAAGAGGAGCTCTTGCGACAGATTCAGGTTGCCACGGAACGGGTCTCCACGACCGTGAAGGCTCGAGACGCCGTACCGCGTCGAGTGGTTGTTTTGCAGTCGAGCAAAAGACGGCTGGAGGGCGACATCCCGGATGCGCGCGCGGCATTGAGTCGGCTTGAGGCGGACCATGCGATTTCGGCCTATCGCGTCGAGTCCGATAATCTGGATGAGCTCGTCGGGGTTTTGACGTCGATCGGCGAGTGGATTTCCAGAATTGAAAGCCAATTTGCGCGAGAAGAATATTTGGCCGCGACCGCCGACATCGAGACCTGTCAGGCGATGTTGGACGCTGGCGACTCGTTGATTCGGGCGATTCATGAGGTCGAAAATCTGTTGATCGCGCAGCGAAATGAAGCGTTTGAGTGGAAAAAATACATTGAATCGACGCTTCGTGACCTTCGCTCAAATGCGGACAAACCTGGCGTGGGCGCGGCGCGTCGAACACGCCTTTTGGAGCTCGAATCGGCCGCGGCTGTCGTGGTTGAATCCATGGATGTGGCCTTGCCTGACTGGCATGAGATCCATGCGGCGACTGGGGATTTGAAGGCTTTGGTTGAGGCATTGGACGCCGAGTGTTCGCGCGGCCGCTCAAGCGCAGCCCTGTCTTCCGATGAGTTTGTCCAGATGAAGTCGAGAGTCACGACCTTGGCTCAAGAGGTTCAGACGGAACGTCGCGACCGTCCGCACGTCGAGAGGTTCGTTAAAGAAATTGAATCAGAGATGACCCAGTTTGCAGGCCTGTTGAAAGACGCAGATGCGCCTGGCGAGCTGATATTTGATGAGTTTGAGAGCCTGCAGGAATTGGTGGCGCAGGCCCAGGAAATTTGGGCATCTGAAAGAAAAGTCATTCGTGATGCCACGATGGAACTCTCACTCGCAGACGGACAGTACTCAAACGTCGCGAGGATGAATTTTGGATACGGTGTCAGCCCGAACCTCAATGCGGCAAGCGCGCACTTGACGCAGGCCAAGGAAGCGGCGAACACACTGCTCTGGGAAACTGTGTTCGAGGAGGCTCAACGGGCGAATCGTGAAATCATTCGTCAGAAAAAGGCTTGTGAGAGGCTGGTTGAAGAAGAAAAAGCGGCACGACGAGCGGCAGCCGCGGCAGCGGCCGCAGAGGCGGCAGCGCGTCGTCGTCGGTCCTCGTCGAGCTCTTTTGGCTCTTCAAGTTCAAGTTCGAGTTTTGGTTCTAGTTTTTCGAGTTCTGGAGGCTCCAGTTTTGGGTCTTCGAGCTCCGGTGGCTCTAGTTTTGGCAGTTCAAGTTCCGGCGGGAGTAGTTGGTAATGGAAATTAATAATCAAAATCTCGAAATCATGATTTATCCTGAGCGCGACGGCGTGCTCTCGCCGATAGGGCACGATCTTGCAATCGAAGCTCAGAAATTGTCGGGAAAATTGGACGGGACGGCGCTTGAAATTACGGTGCCTTTCGACCAGCTGCGGGTGATCGGGAATATCTCTAACGGTCAACTAGATCGCGGCCAACCTGGAGAAAAGGACCGGAAGAAAATCGAACAGAACATGCTCGCCGATGTTCTTGAAACTAAAAAGTTTTCCAGCGCGACTTTTTCGGGAACACGTGAGGGGGACGTTGTCTCTGGCGAGCTGACTCTTCATGGCGTCACGCGTGGCATTCGAGTCGCTCTCGTTGATGGCCGTGGCTCATTTGTCATCAATCAAAATGATTACAAAATTAAACCCTTTAAGGCCTTTTTGGGACAACTTCGAATCAAACCGGAACTACGGATCGAAGTTGTGGTGAAAGGCCTATGAGCCTGCTCGGTGTAGTGCTGGCTGGCGGCAAGTCGAGTCGAATGGGGAGCGATAAATCCCGCATCGAACTCGACGGCATACCGCTGGTTAAACGCATGGCGTCTGCGCTTGACCCTGTCTGTGACGAGGTCGTCATCAGTGTGGATACGTTTCAGTTTCAAGATTTGGGACTTAACGAAATCGTCGATATTTGGCCGGAATTGGGGCCAATGGGTGGTTTATTGGCGGGATTAAAGGCGGCTGATGACCTGGGTTTTGACGAGGTGTTCCTGACCTCGTGCGACCTTTTTGGGTTCGACCCTGCCTGGGTCTCGTTGCTTCCAGTGGGCCAGAATTCGGCCTTTTTTGATGAACGATGGCAACCGATGGTCTCACGGTGGCAAATCGAGGTTCTTAAACGCCTTCCTCGCGAAAATATAGGCATTTGGCGGGCGCTTGAACGGGTTGACGCCACAAAAATCCAGACGCCTTCTGGGTGGCAGGCTTCGTTTTCTCTGAACACTCCAGAAGATGTTCAGCGTGCAAAAACGTTGATTGAGATTAAGTGATGGACGCCTCCAAGAAGGTCGCAATCGCCCGGTGGAACGGGGCATTTGAGTCGTTGCAGGATATTGTCGCCGTCGAAGAACCGCTCGAGATTCGTCTCGGTTATGTGTCGGTTCGTGGTCGCAAACAGCAAAGTGTTTCGATCACGATGCGCACACCAGGGGACGACTTTTCGCTGGCCGCGGGATTCTTGTTTTCCGAAGGCATTTTGCGCCATCCCGAAGACATCAAAGAAATTGTCTGGTGTGGCGACGGAGCCAATCAAAACGTGGTCCGTGTGGAGCTTGCCGATCACGTCAAACCGGACCTCAAACGGTTGCAACGACATGTTTACACCACGTCAAGCTGTGGCGTCTGCGGAAAGACCTCGCTCGAGGCGTTGGAGCTGCAGGGCTGGGCCGTGGTGACCTCGGAGGCAAGGGTATCAGCTGCGGTTTTGGTCGAGTTACCTGATGTTCTGCGTGCGTCTCAGGCGGTTTTTGAAAAAACCGGAGGTTTGCATGCAGTCGGCGAGTTTTCGGCTGCTGGAGGGCTCCTGAACCATCGCGAGGATGTTGGGCGCCATAATGCTCTGGATAAATTATTGGGGCATCACGTGCAAAATGGCCGTGATTCGTTTCAAGGCGACATTTTGGTGCTAAGTGGGCGCGCCAGTTTTGAATTGATTCAAAAGGCTATCGCTGCGCGCTGTCCGATTGTGGCCGCCGTCGGCGCCCCATCGAGTCTGGCCGTCGAACTCGCCAAGGAGTATGGAATCACTTTGGCTGGATTTGTGCGTGGTGGGACGATGAATATCTATGCTCACCCGCATCGTATTGTGCCGGGCACTTGAATTTGCTTCGAAGTCGTTTGGCGGGATAAACTGAGGCAATCTAAGAGTCGGAGTTCGGGATGCGTCGTATTGTTTTGGGATTATTATTGGTGGCGTCGGGTTGCAATTACGAAGCACCTTCAGAAATCACGTGTTCTTCTGGTGAGATGCGCGATGGTTACACCTGTGTCGGCGGTTACTGGGTCTCCACCGGCGCACAAGACATGTCCATGAAGGATAGCGGTGCGGACATCACGACCACTCTGCCGGACATGGCCACCGACGGCGAAACCTGCACGTCGCCCACTGCCCTTCAGTTTTGCGCGGCTCTTGGCAAGAATTGTGGGTCTGTCATGGGCACGGACGCGTGCGGAGACGAACGAACTGAAGAGTGCGGTACCTGCATTGTTCCAGACACCTGTCAGGCTGATAATACGTGCACATGCGCCCCCGAAGGTGAGGCCGAGTTCTGTGAACGCCTTGGCAAAGACTGTGATGATGTGACGGCGCCCGATAATTGTGGAGCCACGCGAACCGTGAATTGTGGAATGTGCGAGGACGGGATTGCCTGCGGCGAAGACGCCCCCAATATTTGTGGTTGCCCGTGTTTGATCGATGGTGCCTGTGTCGCTGAGGATATTCGTAACCCTCTAAATCAGTGTGAAGTTTGCGATTCGGCCGCGAGCTCCACCGCATGGACACTGGCTGTTGGAGCCACCTGTAACGATCAGGATATGTGCACGGTCACGGACGTATGCGATGCCGCTGGAGCCTGCGCTGGCACAGCTAAAGATTGCAGCGGTTCAAGCGACGTATGCAAGATTGGTCAATGCGACGCGGCAAATGGAAACTGTGTCGCGGTCAATACCCCAGACCAGACGGCATGCACGGATGATAGCCTGACCTGCACCGCGGACGTGTGTCTGTCGGGCGCCTGTGAACATAACCAGGTCGCGAATACATGTCTGATCGATGGAGCCTGCGTCGCTGCCGCAGCGACGCGTTCCACCAATGTCTGTGAGGCCTGTGTACCGGCCGTGTCCACCACCACGTGGTCACCGAATAACGGCGCGGCTTGTAACGATGGAGTCTCATGTACCGTGTCAGATACTTGCTCCAATCGCGCCTGTGCCGGAACTCTGGACGGTTGTTTCATCAGCAGCTCGTGTGTCGCCGAAGGTGCAACACGCGACTCAACCAGCTGTTTTGTATGCGATTCATCCTCAAATTCAACGACCTACACAGCGTTGGCCGCAGGGGCTGACTGCCCAACCGACGATGGACTCGCCTGCACTTCACAGACCTGCGCGGCTGACGGTTCCTGCGCGACGACGATTTCTGCTCTTCAGTGTGTCATCGACGGGGCTTGTGTCGCCGCCACCACCGAAAATCCGGCCAATCCCTGCCAGGTCTGCAATCCGATTATTTCGCAGATCGCTTGGAGCAATCGAGTGGATGGCGCGTTCTGCCCAGGTGCCGGCTGTTCGTGTCGATCCGGCTCCTGCGAGAAGATGAACCACACCACTTGCCCCTAAAGCGAGGGCGGCCAGTCCACTCAGAAAGACGCTTAAACTGGGCGCGGCTTGGCGCGCTTTGCTCGCGCTTGCCCGGGGTATAGAGGGCGTGCTAGGCATTTTGCGCGTTTAGACTGAGCCTCAAAACGCAGCCACGGGCATGACCACTGCGCGCCCGAACGCGCGAAACGACAGAGTGTTACGGCATGTTATTTTCACTAACTCTTGCTCAGGCCGCCGCGCCCCCTGAAGACATTGTCTTGGAAGAGGACGAGCGCGAAGTGGCGCCGGATTCTCGGAAAAAAAGCACTGATTTGGTGCGCGCCACCAAAGCATTTGCGCAAGAAGACCGTGCAAAGTCGTGGCGACTGCTGATTCAGACCTTGATTATCCTCGGTGTATTTGCCGCCGGGGCTTTGTTTTCGCCGTGGAAATCGGTGCAACTGCTCTGCGGTATCGGGTTTGGATTGGTTCAGATCCGGGTGTTCATTTTTTACCATGACTACCTGCATGGGGCGATTTTCAGGAAGTCGAAGGTCGCCAGCGTGATCATGTCGGGGATCGGGTTTTACCAGCTTTCGGTGCGCTCCGTTTGGAGTGAGACCCATGACTACCATCATCGAAATAACGCCAAGCTTTTTGGATCATCGATCGGGTCTTTCCCGCTGGTGACCAAGACGCTGTGGCGTCGCATGACGCCCAAACAACGCTACCTTTATCGGGCCGTTCGCCATCCTTTGATGGTCTTTGGCGGCTATTTTACGGTTTTCCTGATTGGCATGGCGATTTCGCCGTTCCGCCGCGACCCAAAGAATCACTGGGGCGGCCCTGTGGCGCTGCTGATTCACTTTGGACTCTTTGGCGGCCTTTGGGCCCTGACCGACCTTTGGACCGCGCTGTGCGTGATTGTGATCCCGCATATTGTGGCTCTGGGCCTGGGTTCATTTCTGTTCTTTGCACAGCATAACTTCCCGGATTGTAAGTTGCGTGACCGTGCCCACTGGGATTACACGTTCGCGGCGCTTAATTCGTCGAGCATGTTCGACATGCCACCGTTGATGCACTGGCTTACCGGAAATATCGGTTATCACCATGTCCACCACCTTAATCATCGGATCCCGTTTTATCGCCTCCCCGAGGCCATGGCCGCGATGCCGGAGCTGCAGTCACCAGGCCGTGTTTCGTGGCGCCCTAGCGATATCGCGCGCGTGTTCCGGCTTGGTGTTTGGGACCCTGAACAGGACCGAATGGTCACCTACGCAGAAGCAGGATAGGGCACTATGAATCGTACAGAACCTGTTTCAAACACACTCGCCACAGCGGTCAGCGCCAGCGCTGCTTTGTATCCGACGCACGGATTCACCTTTCAGGATATGGCCGGAAAAGACACGTTCTACGCCTTTCCCGACATGGTGAAGGCGACCGGCGTGAGAGCCGCTGCCATGCAGAAGCTTGGCCTGAAAAAAGGCGATCGCGTTGGCATCATCGTCATCGAGCCCGAAGACTTTGTGCTGAGCTTCTTTGCCGCCGTGCAAATCGGTGTGATTCCGGTGCCGCTCTATCCGCCCGTTTCGATGGGCGAGTTTGATGCCTACCTGGATCGACTTACCCGCATTTTGGATACGGCCAAGGCAGACATCCTGCTGGCTTCCGAGAAGCTTCAGAACGTGTTGTGGGCCGTCGTCGACCGTGTCCCAACGCTTCGGAACCTCGTCGCGATCGAGTCGCTTAGACATTGTGATACCGCGCCGGTTTTTCCTGAAATCCTGCCTTCTGACATCGCATTTCTGCAGTACACATCAGGGTCTACGTCCGATCCCAAAGGTGTGATCGTCACTCATGCGTCGTTGCATGCGAATGTGACGGGCATCATGAACACATTGCAGATGGACCCCGATCGAAACGACCATGGTTTGTCATGGTTGCCGCTCTACCATGACATGGGTTTGATTGGTTTTGTGATTGCCCCGGCTTTCTGGGGGATCAGCAGCACGTTTATCCCCACGCTTCGATTCTTGAAACATCCCAATTGCTGGCTTGAGACTGCCTCACGATGCGGCGCGACAGCCACGTTTGCTCCGCCATTTGCGCTGGGTTTGGTGGCTCGTCGAGCCACACCAAAGCATTTGGAAAATTGGAATTTGTCGAAGCTGCGAATCGTGGGTGTGGGCGCAGAGCCCATCAATCCGCAGGCCGCACAATATTTTGTCGAACTGCTGTCTGAGCACTGCAGCTTGCCCACCAATGCGATTTTGCCGGCCTACGGAATGGCTGAGTTCACGCTCGCCATCTCATTGAAGCTGCAGGGCGAAACGATGAGAGTTCGTCAGGTCGATCCCGATGCCTTCGAAAACGATGGTGTTTCGGTCGATGCGATGGGCGAACACGCGCTTGAGCACGTCTCGTGTGGGCCGGTTTTCCCGAACCATGAAGTGTCGATCAAATCACCTGAGACCGGTGAGCCAGTGGCGGACGGCAACGAGGGTGAAATTTGCCTGCGCGGTCCCTCGGTGATGCCAGGCTATTATCTGAACGAAGAAGCCACGGCGGCGGCATTCCGTGACGGCTGGCTTCGAAGTGGCGATCTTGGTTACCTGCTCGATGGCGAGATCTACGTCACGGGTCGGCTCAAGGATCTGATCATTTTGAACGGACGAAATATCCATCCGCAGTCGATCGAGTGGCCGATTCAAAACCTTCCTGGCGTGCGCAAAGGCAACGTTGTTGCGTTTTCGCGGCCGGGAGACAGCACCGAAGAGTTGGTCATCGCCCTTGAGCGTAAAGCTGATGGGAACGACGAAGAGATCATCGAGGCTGTGCAGGAAGCGATTCGCCGAGACTTCTCGGTGAGTGTCGCCGACATCGTGATTTTGGCGCCAGGTTTGCTGCCGAAGACCTCTTCAGGCAAGCTCCAACGCAATAAAACTCGCCAGCTCTACATGCGGGGCGAATTAGGCACGCAGGGGTCCCGACAAGCGGGTTCCTCTGCCGAAAAACTCTCAATGGCAAAACACGTGGCGCGTTCTATGTGGACACGCGCCAAGTATCGAGTCAAAACACGCTGATTACTGACGGCGCAGGACGAGGACCACACCATGTCAACCCAAGATGAAGTCGAAGTTTCATACGATGTCTCCAATGAGTTCTTTCGACTCTGGCTCGACGAGAAGATGAACTACACGTGTGCTCTCTATGAAGGCACCGATAACCTTGAAGAAGCGCAGAATATCAAGCTGCACTGGCTCGCGAACGCGGCTCACGTGACCGAGAAATCCTCGGTGCTTGATATCGGTTGCGGCTGGGGCGCGAATATCGAGTTTCTTTCGCAGGTTCGAGGCGTTCAGAAGGCCACCGGCATCACGCTGAGCCGCGCTCAGCACGCCGAAATCATGGAACGCAAGATCCCCAACGTATTTGCGACCGTCACAGATTATCGCGACTTCACACCGCCCGAGAAATTCGACGCCGTGATCTCGATTTGCATGATGGAACACATCGCGACTCCTGAAGACGTTCGCGATGGCAACCACATCAAAATGTACCGCGACTACTTCCGACGCGCACATGAGTGGACGAACCCAGGCGCCTGGTTTGGCCTTCAGACCATTCTTCGCAATCGAGTACCTCGTAACCGAGAGCATTTGCGTGATATCGGTTGGGTGACCCAGGAGATCTTCCCAGGTGGGCTTTCGCTGCGTCTGGAAGACATCGTACTGGCCGTGAATCCCTATTGGGAAATCATGGAAGTCCAGACACGTCGCGAGCATTATGAAAAGACCTGTGCCGAGTGGCTGCGGCGTATGCGCGTTCACGAAGCGCTGATCCGCGACCGTTGGGGCGACCAGGTTTTTGATGACTACGATCGGTATCTGAGCACTTGTGTGACCGGATTCCAGAACCACTACCAGTCGCTTGCGCAGTACGCGCTGCGTCGAATCGATTGATTTTTAGGAGCACCCGTGAGCGAAACTCAGATTTTAGAACTTATCAAAGCTGCCCTCGACCAAGTTGCGCCCGGTAAATCGGCCGAAATCAACGAAGGCAACATGAACATGAAGATGCGCGACCTCGCGATCGATTCCGTGGTGACCATGGAAATGATCGGCTACATCGAGGACGATCTCGGCACCACCTTCCCCGACGAAGATCTGGCGCAGATCAACAAGCTCAGCGACCTCGCCGACTTGATCCGCAACGCCAAATAGGCGGTGAGCAGTGAGCAGTGAGCGGCTGGCCGTACTAGGTCGGCTGTGCACTGTTTGTTGCTCGACCGAGGTACTGAGATTGGGTCCGCGGACCCTATGGCCCGCATGTGATTAATCTGCGGGCATCCTGCCCGCATTTCGACCTGATTTACCCAATATCCAGATTGAATTTCGCCAAGAGGCCCGCAAGGCCTGAGCGCGAAAACTTCGCTTTTTTCATGGTGTTTTGGGTCGGATCGATTTGGAAATGCCGAGCATGTCTGAAGTCGGCAGCCTCCAGATTGGTTCGGAAAAACGTCGCGTTGTTCAGGTCACAATCGTCAAATGTGGCGCCACCGAGGTCGGTCTCGCTGAAGTTGGCCTCTTGGATCGTGCAATCACTAAAAACCGTCTTTTTCATCTTCTTTCGCATGAACGAAGCGTAATTCAGATTGCAGCCCTCAAAAGTCACGGCGAACAGAAAATTACTGCAATGCGTAAAGTCCACGCCCATCAACTTCGAGTCTTTAAACTTGGCATGTTGAAGGCGAGTATCTTTCAGATTAGTCGCGCTGAAATTGCATGAATTAAATACGCACTCCACAAACGAAATGCCCGCAAGATTACTCTTTGTGAAGTCGCAGGCGTTGAACGTGCAAGCAATCAACTCGCCTTCAAAAGGGCGTTTTTCGCTAAAATTCTCGCGTTCAAATGTCTTTTGTTCGTGTCGTTCGATATTCACAGCCTTGCCCGTTCAGAAGTAGGTCGCCAATGGGCGACCTAGCCAAGTTTGTCGCCGGTCCGTATAAGAATATCAATGGCGAAGTGCGCGGCGTAGGACTCAGATTTGTCACGAACACCCGAAGAAGATTTCAGCGACCTCAAGATTGGAAAACCTCCGGAGAAAGCGGGCGGGCTGCCGGCGGTTGTCTCGACGATGAAACACGTTTGGACCAAGTCTGGCGTGATGAAAGGGACAGCAGCCCTTTTGCGAGTCAACCAAATCGCTGGCTTTGATTGTCCCGGTTGTGCGTGGCCTGATCCTGCCCATCGCTCGGCCGCAGAGTTCTGCGAAAACGGGGCAAAGGCCGTCGCCGACGAGGTCATGGAGGCCGACGTCGACGACCGGTTTTTTGCCAAGTTCAGCATCGACGACTTGAAAGCCCAAACCGATTTTTGGCTTAATTCTCAAGGACGAATCGCAAGACCGGTGGTGCGTCTGGACGGTGCCAGCCATTACCAGCCGATCTCTTGGGACGATGCTTTTGCATTGATTGCCAGCAACCTAAACGCGCTTGAAAACCCAGACCGCGCTGTATTTTACACCTCGGGCCGAACCAGCAACGAAGCGGCGTTTTTGTACCAGTTATTCGTCCGTGAATTGGGCACCAATAACCTGCCCGATTGTTCGAATATGTGTCACGAATCCAGCGGAGTGGGGCTCGGCGAGGTGATTGGGATTGGTAAGGGAACGGTGTTGTTGGAGGACTTCGACAAGGCGGAGGTCATCGTCGTGATGGGCCAGAATCCGGGTACCAATCATCCGCGGATGCTCACAGCCTTGCAGAGCGCAAAACGCTTGGGCGCCAAGATCGTCAGCATCAACCCTCTGCGCGAAGCCGGCCTGGTTTCATTTGTTCATCCGCAAGAGGTCACGACCCTTTTGGGGCAAGGCACCCATCTTTCGGACGTCTTTGTCCCGGTTCGCGTCAATGGAGACGTGGCCTTGTTGAAGGCGTTGATGAAGCGCCTCTTGGAGCTCGACGACCAGAAACCCGGGATCGTCGACCGGGAATTCATCGACAAAAAGACAGCCGGCTGGGCCGAGTTCGAAGCTGACCTGCGCGCCGAGTCTTGGGACACGCTTATCGATCTCAGCGGCGTCGAGATGCCGATTGTGAACGAAGTCGCGGACCTGCTCGCCGCCAACGACAACATCATCGTGTGCTGGGCGATGGGCCTGACCCAACACAAGAACGGCGTCGCGAATATTCAAGAAGTCGCGAACTTGCTCTTGATGCGTGGGGCGATTGGCAAACCTGGCGCTGGCGCTTGCCCGGTGCGTGGTCATTCCAACGTGCAGGGCGACCGAACGATGGGCATCCACGAAAAGCCTAACCCGGCCTTCCTGGACGCGATGGAGGCACGTTTTGGCGTCCCCATGCCACGCGAACACGGTCACGACACGGTCGCGGCCATGCAGGCGATGATGCGCGGCGAAGTTGATGTGTTTTTTGCCATGGGCGGGAACTTCTTGTCCGCCACGCCAGACACCGATTTTACGGCCAGGGCTCTGCAGAAATGTGCGCTTACGGTTCAGGTTTCTACCAAATTGAATCGTTCGCATCTGGTCACCGGCAAGGACGCGTTGATCCTGCCCTGCCTGGGCCGAACCGAAATCGACATTCAAGACGGACCCCAATTTGTGACGGTCGAAGACTCGATGGGCATGGTGCACGCTTCGCGCGGAGGCAATAAGCCCGCGTCCAAAAAGCTGATGAGTGAGCCCGCAATCGTATGTCAGGTCGCACAGGCGACCTTCCCTGATTCCAAGATTCCGTGGGAGTCCTTCGGCGCCAAATACGACCTCGTGCGTGATGCCATCGAAGCCTGCATCCCAGGCTTCGACGACTTCAACAAACGTGTCCGTCAGCCCCTAGGTTTTGCGCTGCCCAACGGGCCACGCATCGGCGAATTCCCAACCCCAGACGGCAAGGCGCATTTCACCGTTCATGCGGCTCCAAAACACGAGCTTGAGGCCGACGAATTCATCATGATGACGATTCGTTCACACGATCAGTACAACACCACGATTTACGGGCTCGATGATCGTTATCGCGGTGTGTATCAGGGCAGGCGGGTCGTGCTGATGAATGCCGTGGACATGGCTGAAATGGGTCTGAAGGCTGGTGCTTTGGTGGATTTGAAGAGCGTTTTTAACGGCGTCACCCGTGAGGCACCTCGTTTTTCGATCGTGCCTTACGAGATTCCACGCCGCTGCATCGCGACCTATTTCCCTGAAGCCAACGTCCTTGTCCCCGTGGACTCGTACGCCGACAGGAGCCATACACCGACTTCGAAGTTCGTGGTGACGACGATGAAACCCTCGGAAACCTTGTAGGAAGCCGTTTGGGCCGCTAGAATCGTGCGTTCAGATAAGTAGCCAAATAATGGGATACCAATGCGCGTAACGGCGACAACAAAGTGGATCTTACCTCTGCTGCTGGCCACGGCCGGTTGTCAGGGTGAAATGGATGTCTTCACCGATGACATCACCACTCCAAAGCCCGGAATCACGATTCCGACAAGGCCCGACCCTGGGACCCCTGCGGTCTTTCAGCACGCCAAACCAACATTGCGTCGACTGACCTCGTCGGAATACCGAAACACAGTCCAGGACGTGTTGGGTGCCGGGTACATGGTCCCCGCCTCGTTGCCGCAGGACGCGTCCACCAACGGATGGATGTCGATCGCGATGTCGAGCATCTCTGTCTCCCAGAGCGGTGTTGATAAATACGAAGTCGCCGCGTTCGAGATCGCCGAACATGTGATTGGAAGCCCCACCAAACGTGCAGCTTTGGTGAATTGTGGCAGCGATAATCCGCTCGAACTCACGTGCATGCGCGAATTTGTCGCTTCGGTGGGCGCAAAATTATGGCGTCGGCCGATGACCGAGCAGGAAGTAAACGCCTACGCGCAACCGGCGTTAACAGCCGCGACCACGCTCGATTCCTTTGACGAAGGTCTCAAGTTTGCCCTCGCAGGACTGCTGCAGTCTCCTAACTTTGTTTACCGAACCGAATACGGCGAACCTGACCCAGACCGTCCGGGCCTTCGGAAATTGACCGGCTACGAGGTCGCTTCCAAACTCAGCTACCTGATCTGGGGAACAGCCCCAAGCGACTACACGATTGGACTTGCGGAGTCTGGAAAATTGTCGACTCCAGCCCAGATTCGTTCCGAGGCCGAACGTATGTTGGCTTCTCAGCGTGCCCGCGAAACCTTGAACGAGTTTTGGGGCGAATATCTGGAAATTGGCGGAATCAACGACGTCGTCAAAGATCAATTTGTTTACCCGGAATTTGGTCCCGGGCTCGCCAGCGACATGCGTGAAGAGACGCTGCGCTTCATGGAGTACTTGGTTTTTGATGCGCGCGCCGACATGCGCGACATGTTCACGTCTCGCGTCACTTTCGTGAACCCGGCACTGGCTGAGCTCTATCGCCTGCCCGCGGAGCTCACGCCGGCTCGGGACTTTGAGCAAATTGAAATGCCGCTGGATATGGAACGACAGGGCGTCCTTGGCCAAGCCAGCGTTCTCACCGTGCAATCCCACGTCGTAGCAACCTCGCCGACTTACCGCGGGAAATTCATCAAGACGGCGTTGCTCTGTGACCCGCCTCCGCCACCGCCGCCAAGCGTTGTTGCGATTTTGCCTGAGGCCGATCCGAATGTCGGCGAACAGACTTTGCGCCAACGGCTTGAAGATTATTTTGCAGAGCCTTCGTGTGGGGCCTGCCATCAGCTTACGGATGTGATTGGGTTTTCGCTCGAAAACTTCAATGGCATCGGGCGTTTCCGGACCAAGGATAATGGCCTGCCCATCGACTCCACCGGGAATTACAAAGGCGAAACCTTCACCAATATGGTGGGCTTCACCGATTTGCTCGCCAAGGACCCGGACGCGATGAATTGCATGGTTCGCCGCTCTTACCGACACGTCGTTGGCCGAGTGGAGGGCGAAGCAGACGAGCCGCTGGTGCAGGAGATCGAAGCCAAATATCTGGCCTCTGGATACGTGTTTAAAGAGATGCTGCTCGATATCGTGGGAAGCGAAGCGTTCCTCTGGGTGAGCGACGAGGAGGCACAATGAAAAAACTTAATTTAAATCGTCGTAATTTCCTGCGAGGCGCTGTGGGCGGGGCTGTGGCCACCATTGGCCTGCCACCCCTCGAAGCCATGTTTAATCAGTCGGGCACGGCCCATGCCGATGGCACCGCACTTCCAAAACGATTTGGTGTGTTTTTCTGGGGCAACGGTGTTGTGCCGACGCGTTGGGTTCCCACAGGCGAAGGCGCAAACTGGGCTCCAAGCGACGAGCTGCAGCCCTTGGTGGCAGCGGGTCTCAAAGAATACCTGACCGTGCTTTCTGGCTTTGAAATTAAAACCGGAAATCCACGAGGTCACCATGCTGGCGCCGTAGGCATCTTGTCAGGCGCTCCTCTGATTCCGCAAGACCCCGGCAATGCTGGCTACGCCTCGACGTTCAGCCAGCCATCGATCGACCAGGTTGTTGCCAACGAGCTTGCGGCCAACACGCGATACAAGTCGCTGGAATTCGGCGTGGACCGTCGTGTGTCGACGAGCGAAGGCACGACCTTGCGCTATCTTTCGCATAACGGTCCAGACAGCGGAAACCCGCCCGATTACAGCCCACACGCTGTTTTCGAAAAACTATTTGGCGCCGGTTTTATGGAGCCCGGAAACCCAGTCGTCGATCCGCGCTTGAAGCTTCGTCGAAATATTCTGGATGCCGTCAAAGACGACATGAATCGGCTGAACAAAAAGCTTGGTGCAACAGACCGAATTCGTTTGGAACAACACCTCGAGGGCGTTCGCGGATTGCAAAGTCGTTTGCTGCAAATCGAGACGGCTCCGCCCCCCCCGTCAGCCTGCATGGTTCCGGGTGATCCGGGCGAAATCGGGGACGATACCGCGGACAAACAGCGCCAGCGTTCACGTGCATTATCGGATTTGTTGGCCCTCGGGATGGCCTGCGATGTGACCCGTGTTTGGTCGAATCTATTTAATGGAAGTGTTTCTGGAACTCTGTTCTGGGGAATTGATTCCACAAATAGTTTCCATCAATTGACGCATGACGAAGCCGGCGACCAACCTAAGGTTCACCAAATTGTGACCTTTATTATGGAAGAATTTGCGTACCTGCTTAATGCCCTGAAAAACACGGCCGAAGGCGACGGAAATCTTCTGGATAATTCGGTGATTTTGGCGAGTTCGGACCTTTCGTCTGGGCAGCGCCATTCGATCAACGAATATCCGATTCTGGTGGCCGGCAAAGGCGGCGGCAGCATCGTGGGTGACCGTCATATTCGTCAGGTCGGTGGCAACACCTCGCGCGTTTTGTGGCAATGCCTGAAGTCGATGGACATCATCCTCCCCGAATTCGGCGTGGATGGCGGACTCGTTCGCAGTGGCGTGCCGGAGATGGAAGCCTGAATTCCGAAATCGAACTCTGGATGACCCGCGAGGTCCGTGGGCCAAACGGCGAGCCGGGCGATGTCGACTGGTTGCAGCCGTCCGATCGTGAGCGGCTGAGTCGCCTTAAACATCAGGGTGCTGCCGCTCAATTCTACACGGGCCGAACCCTGCTTCGTCAGGCATTGGAGGCGCGCGGCCTGAGTTACAACGACGTCGATTTCAGCTCCGAAAAACCAACTCATCCCGCGATCCATTTTAATATCTCGCATGTCCTGACTTTGGTGGCCGTTGCCCTCGGCGAAAACGAGCTCGGCCTGGACGTCGAGACCACCGACCGAAACACCAATATCAACCTGCTGATGCCTCGCCATTTCACCGCTGCCGAGACCGAGTGGGTTGGACGACAGTCGGACCCTAAGCGGGCATTCTTTCGCATCTGGACGCTTAAGGAGGCTTTCCTGAAGCTGATGGGGACGGGGCTTCGAACCCCAACCCGGTCTTTTGAGTTCGATTTGGATTCCGGCGAGTTTTCACCACCCACCGACATCGAATCATCCCGGTTTCATTACGCGGATTTCGACGAATGTTGCCTGGCGATCACGGTCCGCGAAGAATCGAGGTTGGCCTTGCGGCACGAGGCTCAGCTGGATTGGGTGGTCATTGGCTAGGATTGGTCGCAGGCGTTGTGACTTGGTCCGCGGGCATCCTGCCCGCCTGTGGTTGGTACGCGGGCATCTTAGGTGTCGGGTTTCAGGTAGTCGGGTTTCAGGGGGCGCAGGTTGTGACTTGGTCCGCGGGCATCCTGCCCGCCTGCGATTGGTCCGCGGGCCCTATCGCCTGCACTGTGATTGGTCCGCTGACCCTATGACCTGCACCCTTTGGCGTCTATTGTTCATTCAATGGCGAATACATCGTCGACAGATGCAGCCGTCAAGGCACGGACATGCCATTGGCTGAGAAGATCTGTGTCGTGGCACGCATTCAGTCGGGCTTCATTCGCGGAATCCAATGCGAACCCACGCGCAGTGAAGACCTGTCGAATCACCGTTCTGAGCGCTTCGCGGCCTTCCTCGCGGCCTTGTTCTAGGCCTTGTTCTAGGCCTTGTTCTAGGCCTTGTTCCAAGCTTTTTGCCATGTCGTCGCGCGACTGTTGGTGGAGTCGATTCATGAAATCGCTCAAATAGGGGCCGGTGGTCACTTTTTCCTCCATGATTTTCCTCCACGTTTCCGAGGCCTTCGCTAAGACCAAATCAATGTAGAGGCTCGCCGTTTCTTCTTCAAGCTCTTGGTTATGCAGAGCGATATCAATCGCCGCCAAGGTGTCAAAATAGTGCTCCTCGGCTTCGTGCGTCGTTTCGTGAATCAAGGCACAAAGAACACCCAATGCAGGTGTTTGTCGCACTAAATCTGGGCCGAACGATGTTGGGAAATTCGACGGCCCCAGAACAAATGGAGTGATCAATTGCCCCATCACTGCCTCAATTGGCGTCCGCGCCCAATCCTCGACCGAGCGCCTGTTGGTCAGGACAACCAGCAGTCCTGGAACCTGGTACCTGCCAAAAGCGTAGGCCAGATACGCCAGCCACGCGGCCGGTTTTCGTTTATCAATTCGAAGCTGAACCTCGACGATCACATAGAGCCTCGCGGGCTCGCCGACCATCACTAAACCATCGGCAAATCTTTCGACTGGTTTGAAGTTCTTGAAATCAGACTTGCTGATTCGTCTAATGGTTTCGTCGACATCAAATCCGAGAAGCTCAAGAATATACCTGATTTCCGCCGCCGCGATTTCGGCCATGACGTCATGTGTTGTTGTTGGCATCCGCCCCTCCTGTGGAGGGGTTATCGGTCAAAGGCCTTCAAATGTTGCGAAAGTGAGTACGTTTGTTAATCACATAGACCAGCCGCCCAAAACATCACGTTCATCCAGAAACGCGTTCTCGCAGCTTGGCTAGAACGCACTCAGCCGATTGGGTTTTCGATTCATCATTTCGATACACGGCGGCCCGCGCTGAAATCACGGACTCCCAATCTTCAGAGGTGTCCGGCTCATCATTTTCAAGGCTGAGTAATAAAGCCAATGCAAGACGGGCTCTCTCTTCGACACTTAGGGCGAGCATGCTTTTTTCAATATCGGAGATGTTAATCATTGGAACCTCGTCCCACATTTTGGCGGCTTCCTCATTCTGAATCAATGACAAGGGTTTTATAATTTGCGGCGCTTTAGCGACGCTCTTTACATTCAGATGCTCAATGCAGTGTTACTGAAACCGTGGGAACAACGTTCAAATCGGATTTGGGCGATTCTTCACCACTGACCGAAATCAAATTATTCGGGTTCCATCACGCGGATTTCGAAGGATTTCTCTTGCAGGACGCCGTGCGTAAGGATTCCACCTTAGTCTTGCAGTATAGGATTTAACTAGACTAGGTAGCCCTTAATGACCTTATCAACAAAAATTTTGACATTTGCGTGACAAACGCATTTCTAGCTTTGATGAGGGGTCTTGTTCCGGTAGGGTCTGGTCATATTAAGAACCTTCAGGGGCGGAACGAATGCGAATTTTTTATTTTGCGACACTACTAATTCTGGGGTTGTTTTCTCTCCCGCAAACCGTTTTTGCCGCTCCCGGATGTGATCCCATGGATCCCAGCAATCAGGCAAAGCCAAGCCTGCTTGACATGACGGACACCTTCGAGCCTTTGCCTGCTAACACAGTTGCAATGCCAGAGCCTGAACTGAATCGATTGATCAACGAAGGTCGAATCGAACTACGCCCGGCATCACCCAGTTTTGTCGATCGGGTAGCGGTTTCGACTGCCTCGGATGCAAATCGACCGGGAACACAAGGGCTTATCCTTATGGATCTCGACCGCCAGATGTTGAAAGATGGCGAAATACTAATTGCCGTCCTACGCAAAACCGAGATGGGTATAGGAGACGGTGGAAAGGCATTTCAATCTGATGACTACTTTTTCGTCGTCGGCGAAGTCACTCAGGCCAATAATGCGGAGGTGGCATGGGGCTCAATGAACCTCTATTTCGCGTCGACAAGTGTGGGCGGCAATGTCCCAGTGAACGGTTGTTCGTGTGCCAACACCAATAGCACGGAGTGTGGAATTACGGGCGGAAAAAGCCGCGTGGGTCCAAGTTGTATTCAGCAGGGCTGTGGTTTAGGTGGGGCGGCGGCCTATTTTTCTGATTTGGCCGATTTGCCAGGTGGCTTTTTTGTAGGCGAAGATGGGTGCGAGGGAATGCCACAGGTGTTTCGTGCGAATGGACGTCCGTCTATCGGGCTAATAGGAGCGGATGAAGCGAATGCCCGTTATTGGGGTGAACCACAAGGCCCACCGCCGGGCTTTCCCGGAAGTCGTCATTGTGTGACCTGTGGAACCATCGATTGCATGCCTGGCATGACCTATAATCCTCCAGACTATACGATTGATCCTGGCCCTAGGGACATTTGTTCGGGGCCGCCACGGGATGTTCCGGTCTTATGTCAGAGCAGTGATGCATGTTTTGCTGGGGGCAATCCGGGCGCCGGTGACTTGGCTGGAATGGGCATTTGTTTTGGCGCTGGCGCAGGCGGCTCAATTGTATCTTCTGGCAGGGGAATGGTTCCCTTCAGCACGAACATTCCGCCGTCATGCAAGGTGGAAACATCCGACATTTGTCGTCATGCCATCCAAGGCGACGATTATCACGACGCTATGTGTTCTGTAGAAGGCAAGGCCGATCGTATGGCAGGCTTGGTTGCGATGATGCGCTGTACTGGGGATGGAAGTCAGGCTGCCGGACCATGGACTTGTTGTAACGGAGTGTCGAATTGTGCCTGTCTTGGAACCTCAACAGACAAGATTTGTTGGGAATGCTCAGGAGATAGCTGCGTGCAACGCACTGAACAGGCTATTGGTGATCCACGGGTGTTGCAGAGCGCCGATGAGGCGACAACTGATGAGGCAGAAGAACAGGAGGAACAAAACAATACAAGTACCATGGTTTATGAAGCGACTGTGATATGCGTAAGATTAACTGCAGATTCAGATTATTGCGGTCAAAATACAGAACCTGTGGTTGAAAAGCCTGTTAAGGAAATATCAACAACAATTGGTTCCAACCCAGATAAACGAGATGGGGAAAAAAAGGGGGGAGGAAAGGGGGCGGGCGATATAGTTAAAAAAACAACATTGAAGAAAGGTAACACAACACCTGGAGACGGGCGTAAAGGTCGTAAGCAAGACAAAGACAAAACGGCGAAGAAGAGTAATGACCCTGTCATACTTAGCTCGGGTGCTCTTATCATTAACAATACGGATATAAGTATTGCGGGGAATATTTTCGACCTATCATTCGAAAGGACTTATCTATCCGACTCAGACGAACGCGGTATATTGGGCTCAAATTGGACTCATAACTGGGAAAGTTACCTTCAGCCAATTCGACCATCGACCGCACCTGCCTGGGCGGCAAGCTATTGCTCTGACTTCTACCCACACTCAACCTGCCTCATTTACCGGGATGGTTTCGGGAATAAATCACTTTATGTCTGGGACCCAATCACCGAACGTTACGCGCCGCAAGCTGGTGCAGACAGCCATGTCGTGCGCGCTCGCAACGGCGAATACGTCTTAACGTTCGCAGACGGCGCCACGCGTATTTTTAATACACAAGGGTACATGACCGATGATCGTGATCGGTTTGGAAATGGCTTCAGCATCGAGTTGGAAAGAACGCCGCTTTTTGCAGTCTACCAACGCCTGTGTACACGGTTGGCACCAAACGGCTTAGGGAACGTTCACGTGCCCAGCTCCGCAGATCTGATGCCCAAACCAGATGCAAAACTCTGCCAGCATTTAAGTCATATTTTTGACGATCAGATTATGGATCCGATGACGACACTCGGATGGAATACAGCCAATGGAACGCTTCCTTACGACGTGGCGCCGGAAATTGGTGCCGAAATCACATCTTGGGAAGTCGAGCAAAACCAAGGCATTCAATTCCATCCAAGCACCTATGCGCAAGAGATTTATAATGGCGAGCGTCACTTACTTGAACTGGCGCTTCAAGAATATGGGGCAGGGCCGAAGACAGGCGCAATTCGTTACCGTCCAGCTAAAGTGGTTGATGATTTCAATCGTTCTCTTGATTTTGTTTATGAGGACAGTGGCACCAACGCTGCTGGCGAGTCAGTGCACGATGGTCTCTTGAAACGTATCGAAATGCCGATGGGACAACGTCTTGAGTTTACCTACGGTAACTCCCCCGATGGTGATGAGGGGTTTCTTACTCGAGTACGCCGTGTCCCAGGGAACTCTGGTCAATCCAATATTGATCAATCACAATGGGTTGTACACGCAAATAATGGCAATTATTTAGAATATGAATACAAATATGATTTTCAAGCGCTTAGTGATGAATCTGCGTCACTGGCGGCAGCATATGATCGTTATTTGACTTATTTTGAGTTGATTCAAGGCTGCGGTGTTTTTACTGATATTCCTTGCCATAATAGGGGCGCGAGCCTCTTAGCGGAGGGCAATCCTTGTTTTAGTGCCCAAAAGGCAGTCGATTACATCCGAAGCGCGATGGTCGACAATATCGTCCAGATGAAACGATCCGGCGTCGTGGAATTAACAAATGTCTATGATCGCAGCTGGGAGGTCGATCAGTTTGATAGAGTTCTTTCCCAGACCTATGGCGAATCTTCAGAATCGGAAGATTTTCTTTACATCTCGTCTGGTCGAATCAAAGACGACATTGGTGCCATGCCAAGTAATGAAAAGTCTGAAGCCGCTTTACCATCATTTCTTAAAAACACTTATCCCCTAGAACGATCAGAATGGCAGCCAACTTCACAAACTAATTGTTTGAAGGAAGGGGATCCTCCAGGTCTATTTGGTTTAGAACCCTGCCGAATAGTGTTCGAGCCGTGGTGGAAGTTTCCAGAGGAACTGGAACGAGAGCCTGTTGTGGACAAACCACGGGGCTATTGTAGTGATGATTTAGCTTTTACCACCGATTCACAGCAGAAACTGGCATGCGCACCCGACAGCTTGGAGAGCGTTTCAAAAAATCTGCCCTTTTATAAGCCTTCATTTGAATATTTCGATCGCGCTAATCCCCAAACAACCTACAGTGCTGAGCCGCTCGTTAGAACGTACTTGACGTGTGGCCAACTGGCTGTAGCCGAGACGTCGGACCCTTTCGCTGGCGAGAATATAGGCCGATGGGGTGATGTACTTCCCAGCGGAAATTTTGGTGAAGAATGGCCCGAGGGCGGTCGGCATCGGTTGGAAGGCAATGCAGGTCGGATCTGTCAATGGACACGTAGCACGGACCGGCGTGATGTCGAGACATGGCATGGTTTGAACTACCGTGGACAGCAACTGGTTGAGGCAATCAACACAGGTGCGAACACATGGCAAATTGTCGAGAAACGCTACAACGCAGACGGAAAGCTGATTCGTGAAACTGATCCGGCGTTATTGACCGGAAATGGACTAAATCCACCGGGCGAAACCACCTACGAGTACGATAATTTTCACCCATCTGACTATGCAGGTTGGGGCAGCGCTCTTCCAGCAGCATGGGCGAAACGTAATAATCTTCTTGAAGTTCGATATACGCCAATCAATCCGGCGACACGTTATGATAGCGCTGGAACGGAGGTGACCGTTACTTCGACTTTCACGAAATACGGTTGGGAGCCGATATTTAACCAACTTCGTTTTGTGGCTCAAGGTTCCGAATTTGGTGACTCCGAGGTCATTCATCACGCCGAAATTCGTATTTTCGACTATCAGGAATTTGCACCGTTACCCACCTCCACGACTTTACCGGTGGTCGACCTCAATAACGATTTCTTTCCAAGCGCACTCGGCACAATCCTGCCTGTCCTTCGTCGTAGTTTATTACTTGGCTTTAACTGGCACGAGGACGTCGACGTGAATGGGCTGTTTCTGCGAAATCCACTTGTGGATCTTGATCTTGATGGGCAGACCACGACTGGGAATTTGATTAATGACTTCTATCTGGAAGGGATTGAGTTTTACACTAACGACCTAAACGGGGATCAAATTATTGGCTTTCCAGTCGGTCCAAATGCTTCGGAGTCAGAACGCGGAAAGGGTGTTCCAGTGCAAATCGTCAATGTCAATATGGAGTTACCAAACCAGCCGCGAAGAGTCACAAAGCTAATTTGGAGTCCAAGTGGTCAGGTGACACAAATTACAGACCCCGGCGGCGCTGTAACTAAACTTGAATACTACAAAAAAGCGCAATGGAGTGGAACAGGATATAGGCCAACGGATAATGATGTTTCGATGGGAAATATTGGAATGTTGGCGCGAATCCAAGTTAACCAAATCATCGATGCTGATTATGACGCAGGTTTCGTCAAGCCACATTGTGAAAATGCCGCTTTACCAGGACCCTATGGATTTGTTCTTGACGATTGTGGAGCGTCTGTAAATTCATCCTTATCGACCTTGGGAGTGCCGCAGGCCGTCATTGCTCAAATTGCGGATGCCGGGACTAAGTATAGCGAGCAGTCTTTTGCTTACAACGCATTTGGTGGCGTCAAACAGTCGTGGGGGAACTCCGCCCAAGAAACAACACTTTATTCAAGGGATATTGATGGCCGAGTGACCCAGACAACGGCGCCGCTCGGACTGATCACTTATAACAGTTGGAACCCCCAAGGTCGTCTGATCGCCGAATCGGTGTCGGATAGTGCTGACTGGGTTGGGGAAACAACACGAAGTTACAACGCGTCTGGCAAGGTGGTCCAAGAGTGTCATGCGCAACAACATGGGTCTTGTGGTTGGCTCGCCAATGGAACTTCAGCCCCCGCTGGCGCCAAGTATGCGCTAACCACCTATGGGTATGATCCCGAAGACAACATCATAGTTGTGAATAGTCCTACCGGAGCAATCAGTACAACGGTTTATGATGCGCTCCAACGACCTATTATTCAAACCACTACGGACGGTCTCCAAACTCGGCGGTCAACTCGGTCGTATGATGTGTTTGGCCGCGTAATCCTCGAAAACACAGGTCCTGCGAATGCCTTGTTAACTACGGTTAACTATTTTGATTCGTTCGGAAAAACCTATCGTGTGACCGATCGACGCGGCGAAAATTGGTATGCCGCTTGGGACACCCGTGGAAATCCTGTGGCTCAGTGTTATGACGATTTTGGCTGTAATCCAGCCAGTAGTCTTAGCGAACAATATATAACCTATGCCTACAACGCGTTTGACGAAGTCATTTCTAGTGTTGTGAATAACGAGATCACTACATTTGCTACTCGGCGTACTGACGGTTCAGTAGTCAAAGTCGAACGGACAAACGAAGAGCCGGAGTATTTTGCTTATGACGCCGTGGGAAACCCTGTTTGGCGTCAGAAAGGCGATACCCAAAGTTTCTCGGTTTGGGATAATTTGATGAGACGGGCGAGTAGTGTCACGATTTCGGGCGATCAAACCTCTACTAGTCTCCAGATCTTCGACTTAATAGGGCGTCAACTTGAGTCACGTGAATACGGTGATGATGGAACTATGAACCGGTCTACCGATCGATCATGGGTCGGCAATAACGAGGTCTCGACCACTGATCCAACTGGAAGAACCATAACCCGACAATTCGATCTGTTTGGCAATATCACTCTGACGATTGAGCCTGGGGATGGCGGAAACGACATCACTCAGTTTGTTAACAATGTAGTGGGGCAGCCAACAAGTCTCGTGGATCCATCCGGTCAAACCACCACCTATACCTATAACAAATTTGGCGATCTAGTTGCGCGTGCTGTGCCCGGTACCAATACCGAGACGTGGGAATTTGACGAGTTCGGTCGTGTTGTAAAATGGACCCCTGGTCAAGATTACACCCGCTATGTTTACGACTCCGTCGGAGACCTCACACAAGAATTTTGGGGCAATCGTCCCGGAAATACCGGCGAGATTCTGGCCACGTCAAAGACTTTTGATGCTTTTGGTCGTGTTAGCTCAATGACTTCTTCAAACAAGGCGGTGGTCGACGCTGGATTAGCAACCGCGACTCAAGCTTCTGTTTTGCGCGAGTGGTTCTACGACAACTTAGGACGTGTGAGCACTGACGCGATTACCGTCGGGACTTCGCCTGCGTTTGAAGTGAGTTCAACCTGGGCCACGACAAGCAATAATCGGTGGGAGTCGATCGTCGAATATCCGGGTACATCGAACCATTTGATTCATATCCAAGAGTTCGACGGCATGATGCGCCCTATATCACACGACGTCGCTTGGGGAGCCGTGTCATCGCCGGAAACAACCAACAATGTTTGGAGTGGAAGCCGGCTTGCTGCGCGCACGCATCATTTTAATGGTGCAATGGTGTTGGATGAGACAGCCACCTACGACACCTTTGGTGCACGTGTTGGTTGGGATCATTTCAGCGGCAGCGCCCCCATCGCACATAGCGAACTTGAACGTGATGTGCTCGGGCGTGTTCGCTCAGCTAAAACTCGTTACGGTGACGTAACATTACCCACCCTATGGCAAGGCATCGAGTACGATACTCGCCATCATTTCACGAAAGAACACCGCGCAACGGCAGTGGGTCTCGAGAACGCTGCGTCAGTAGGCACCTCTTATGGCGCGACAAATTCAAGTGTGGCGTCAGTCGCAAACTCCTTGAATGCGACGTTGAACGAACGAATTCGCGAGACCAACGTCGGTGGCCCGCTCGAGATCATCCAGAATGGCGTCTCGGTCTGGCAGGCGACCAAAAACGGCTCACCAGGACGTGACACAGGCCACCGCCTTAAAGGCGTGATGGTCGATGGTGCTACCTGGACTGTGGCGCACGATGTCCGTGGTCGGATGACAACCGCGCTCAACCTTGACCTGACCTACGACAACTACAACCGGCTCGCCGTAGCTGACACCGGTACGATCGGCGAGTACTACTTGTACGATGGCACAGGCGCGATGGTGGCACGGGGCGATGACCAAGGTGGCTTCGAGCAGTTTGCGTACGATGGGCAGCACATGATCGGGGCCTACGACCAGGTCGGCTTGCCCAAATGGGAGGCGACGTATTCGGCTGGGCAAGACCAGATCATCGGATTCCACGATTATGTGGCGGGCAAAGACCTGATTCCCATCCGGGACTGGCGCAATAATGTGGTCTCGGCCTTTGATGTCGCGACCCAGACCGCCCTTGGCCACGCTGAGTACTCGCCAGAAGGGCGAATCACGTCAAATGTGAACGGGGCACAACCTTGTGTGGAGGAAGGCACAGGAGCCATTTGTGCGCTTCCGGGTGGGATGCCGTTCGCCTTCAACGGTCAATGGCGGTCAGACAAAACTGGCCTCACATACATGCGAAATCGCTGGTACTCCGCGCGCCTTGGCCAGTTTGTGACCACCGACCCGTTGCATTATGTCGACAGCGTGAACCAGTACGCGTTTGTCGGCTTTGACCCCATTAACGCTTGGGATCCGTGGGGTCTTGGGGCTGAACACCTGACCTACAAAGATCCGATTGAAGGACTCGGTTATCAGACAGGCGATCAAAACGGTGATCAGGGCAGTGACCAGTCATTGGCTGGTAAAGTTGTCGATGGGGCGAAAAAGTTAAATGACGGGGCGTCCAAAATACGTAGCGGAGTCAGAGACTATTTCGATTTTGGTAACTGGGGACTTCTGGTCCGATCAGATACTTGGGGATTGGCTGCCAAAGGATATAAAAAGGAAGTAAAAAGAAGACTAGATAACCCCTTATCTGGACTTGCTCCGAGTGCTGCGTCGCCGTTGGTTGGTGACCTTCTTTCACTTGCGAACGATTTGACCCGCACTCATGATGTTGTCGCGAGTGGGGACTTAAGAGCAATAGGGCGTTTGGCGCCAGAACTGTTGCTGAAGGTTCTTGCGGTCGGTATTATACACAAGGCGGGGACAGGGAGTGGTCCCAAAGTAGATGCTCGGTTTATTGCAGAGCCAAATGGCACCGTCGTTGACACTCTTAAAACACCTCGAGGATCGTATAAGCAACCAAATGGCAGTAGGACTGATATCTTACAACGAGAAGATCATGGAGCAGGATTTTCTCATACTCATGAAGTTGTAAAACACAAACATCCTGTGACCGGAGAAGAGTTCTTTGGCAAGCCGAATGGGCCCGGCCGACCTGTGTCCGCCTCGGAGGTGCGAAATATAATTGATGATGTTGCAGGTCCAGCTCCAACAAAAGGAAGGTAAAATGGAGAAAGTAAATTTATTGGACGAAGCAGATGCTCTAAAACTGACCCGTCGTGCCGTCATTGTGGGGATTCATTGGAACACTATCCCTTGGACTTTGATTCTTGATATTGATGCTGAGCTGTGGTCAGGGACCGAATATGTAGTTTGTCGAGCATGGATGGCATTTACGGGTTTTTCGCAAATTAGTTTGCCTATAAATAATTTACGACTGCCGCAAGGTATTTTGACAAACTATGATATGAAATACGAGCCAGTTGCAAACCACTCCAAAGCATACCAGATATCGTGTTATGCGATTTCTGAAGACGATATCTCAGAGTCTTTCGAAATAAGGATAATTGCCACAGGTGTGATCACGGGAGTTTCAAAGCAATCAGCGGAGGTATCGGATCCTGTATCCCATTTTCAACGTGTTCAGCTCGCAACGCTCGACGATTTTTTAGAGGCATTCGGTTCACAACCAAAAAAAATAGAACAAAATTAACTATTTTTAGGAGGTCTGAACCGAACCGGGTTTGTCGGAGACTCCAAGAGTGTGAGAAAATGGAGTCATGAAAAAGAAACAAAGATAGCCTCCGCTTTGGTCCGAAGACCGTAACGACTGGGTGCGCGCTGGTCTCTTGATGGTCGGCGAGCATTTGAGGTCGGAATCAGGACCGCTGGAAATCGCAACGATGCAGTGGGTGGATGGCACACACCAGGTCTTCAACCTTGAGGTGGCGGGCAACCATACGTATTTGGTGGGCGTTGATGCGGTGTTGAGCCATAATGTTGATGGCTGTGGTGTAGTCCCATGGACATCGAAAACAGTGGGACGTGTGGCTAAGCAATTAGACCAAGCGCTCAAGGGTTCGCCAATCAATTCGTTGTATGTGAAATCGAGAGCTGAAGCTGAGGAGTTGGTTCTTGGCGTCTTACATGGAAAAGGCTATCGAAACACCTCAGGCGAATCAGGTTTCAGCGCCAAACAATTTTTCGGAAAAGAATCAACATATCATTGGGATGATGTTGTTGAAACTGGTGGACAATTAGCAGGCCATGCCGCTGATAATCCCCATGCCGCAATGGGGGCGCATCTCCAAGTTCATTCAGCGACCGGCGACATAGTTCGGATCTTCTTTTGAGCACATTTATGACGAAGCATGAGATACATCAAAAGTTGTTGCAGGGCACCCTGTTGGTGGCACCACGACCAAGTCTAGCGGGCGGAACAGCATGGTTGGCGATGTATTATGTGCCTTGGTCACCAAGCTTTTGGCCGTCTTGTGTTGATATAGAATTTCCTTTACCCATCAATAAAATGAGTTTCATGTTGCGTGAAGGTGAGTTGGTAGTTCCTTTAGGTGACCGCAGAATCGGGTTTAGTGACGGGGATTGGTGGCGCGTTACGGTAACAGTTGAATTTGAACGTCTTTGGACGGAGTTACTAAACCGTGGCGTGGAGCCTAGCGCACTTACAGAATCGTGGCGTAGCGAGTTTCCATTCTAGAGCAATGGTAGGGGTTTTATGATAATCTATATTCGATTGCAGGGGTTAAAAGGACAGAGTGTAGTCACATTTCTGGACAAATGCGGTGGTGATCACGTCGATGCGTTTGGACCATTTGAGAATGAAGTTTTAATATCCAAAAAACATTGGGATAAGGCTCTTAAGAACCCAGCCGAAGATTCGACATGGATATGGTATTTTAAGGATCTACAATTATCTGGGATTCTCGCACCTCGCGCAGTTATGGAGATCACCTGGTTTGAACAATTTGAAATCATGTTGATGTTCGAGTTTTTCGATATCTCCATGGTCAATTCAACTGCAGATAGCCTTGTTGCGATAGGTTTAGAGCTCCAAGCTGAGGTGGAGAGCGAAGTCGTGACCATTGGAATTGATCGCCCGACCCAGCATTCAGTGCTTTTCGAAAATGGCCTTGTTTCATCATTGGTTTCGGAGTTTGTTCATTGGGATGAACTACGATTAGAAATTCCGTCTCGATTCTAGAAATGCCGTTATTGTGACGACAGATGTTGCTAAACAAATGAAAATAGTGAGCGCAATTCTGCCAGATGCCAATCAACTTGGCATAGTGTTGAGTCGTTAAATGAGTAAATTAGTCAAAGCGCTTCGTATTGAAGGCACTGATCGTCTGCAAATATTGGCGTACGCCGCCCTTCCTAAAAATGTACAAGACGATGCTCAGGATAGGCTCTTGGAACAATGGCTCACTCAGGGACATCGATGGCTTTTTGATGATGCATTATGGTCGGTGCGCATAATCTTGGACGAAACCGAGATTGAAGAACGTGATTTTGAGGTGTCGACGATTCCCCTCGTATTGAATTCATTGGCTTCATTTAATTTATCCATTTCTTTCTGCCTATTTGACGGTGTATTTAGCGGTCCGGAAGACACGCTGACCATAAGCCCCGAAGAAGTTTACGCATATTGGGCACGTGATCTTGGCCTAAATATTGTGATGGATGATGAAGTTCGCGAATCCGATGTTTGGAAAAGAAAACTGCAAAAACTTACAGCGAATTTTCTTCAAAATATTGATGGTAAAAGTTGTTTTGAACATTAACGTCACTTTCCCTTTGGCTGATTTTGTCTCCTCAAGGGCGACAAAAAGCGGTATTCCTAAAGTAGATGCTATAAAATATCGCGATATTTATGCAGCAAGATCCTGCAAAGCATAGTGAGCGAGCGTTAACACTTAAGCGGATGCTGTCATGACAAAACTGCCGACCTTCGGTTGGCACAAATAACTTGGCTACCAACGGCAGCGTCGCATCCGTGGCCACAACATTGGGGGCCACACTCGGCGAGCGTGTGCGCGAAACCAATGTCGGCGGTCCGCTCGAAATTATTGAAGATGGGGTCTCGGTATGGCAGGCCACCAAAAATGGTTCGCCAGGACGTGATACCGGCCACCGCCTTAAAGGCGTGATGGTCGACGGGGCAACCTACACCGTGGCCCACGACGTGCGTGGTCGCATAACAACTGCACTCAACCTCGACCTGACCTACGACAACAACAACCGACTCGCCGTCGCCGATACCGGCGTAATCCAAGAGTACTATCTGTACGACGCCACAGGCGCGATGGTTGCGCGAGGCGATGATGATGGCGGTGTTAACGCTCTCTGAAAAGTGGGGAAACTTGGACATGCCGGTTTGGGGGTGAAAGAAAAAGCACATCCATGTGCTTCGACGCCTAAAGCGGCGGCCGGTCGTCATTTTCAAGCTCGTCGATGTCATAAACGCTTCGCATTTCATCGTAGAAAACAAGCAACCCGTTGATAACGTATTCGAGGAGCGTCAAAGCCCAGCGGGCCTGAGCCTGGCTGAAATCACGTGGGACATCGAGCTTCATGGCTGAGCCTCACGATTTTGACGCTCCAGTGCTTCTTTTCGACGCCAGCTATCACCTTCAATTTTGAGGATATCCGCACGATGAGTCAGGCGGTCGACGAGGGCGATAGTGCAGGTGGCATGCGGGAATACGGTGATCCAGTCTTTGAATGCGAGGTTTGTCGTCAGAGCCATGGATTTCCCCGCTTCATAACGACGGGTAACGACCTCAAATAAAAGGTCGGCTGCGCGATTATCGTAAGATAAATAGCCGACCTCATCGACGCACAGAAAACGAATGCTGCTGTAGTATTTTAGCCGCGCCTCGAGCTTCGATGGCGAATCAATGCCGCTAAGTTCGCCCAGCATTTTTGCAGCACTTATAAACAAAACAGCGTGGCCTTTTAGGACCGCTTTGGTGAGCAATATTTTTGAGCAACATCGTCTTGCCTAGTCCATGCGCTCCAACGATGACCAGATTCGCCCCTTCATCCAAAAACCTTAGCTTGAGCGAGGATTCGGCCAAGTCGCGGTCGAGTTGTGGCCAGTCCCAGTCGAAACCTGTCATCGGCTTAAAACTTCCGAGTTTGCTGCGCGCTTGGCGCCGCTCAAGGCTTTTTGAGTGCGTTCCTGATGTTCGACACGCACAAGTTCTTCGAGGACCTGTGCGGCCTCTTTGCGCGTTTTTGTACGCTTAAGGAAGTCGTCGAGATCGCCACCAACGGCGCGTAAACCAAGATCCATAAGGGATTGCGCAAGATCACTGACCGGGTTTCGAAAGTTCATCGTAGTCCTCCAATATGTGGTTTTTAATATGCAATTCATCGACCTCGCGCCGCTCAAACCTAGGGCGTGGCAAGAGATTGCGTTTCGTTTTTGCGTGTTTTTTCTCGAGCAGAAATGCGACGGAATCCGCACGAGGGGTTCCGCGTTCGACTGCGAGTTCAACGGCCTCGCGCACCGACTCGACATCATAAAGGTCGATCAATTCCAACAACTTGCTGGTGTGTGGCTGCGTTCGCTCATGGGTATCCATCAGCTTTTCATAGAGCGCTTCGGCCTGTGGAATCTGGGCCAGAACGAGTTCGCGCCCCTTTAGTTCGCGGCCACGCTGCTTGTAGTCGAGCAGTGCTTTGATGTGATTTAGATCTTCAATTGTTTGGTTTTTGAGCCAGCATCGATGATGGCGGGCAATCTCGTCATCGCCATACACCACGCGGATCTCCTCCTCGGTGGCGACCGCAGTGACGGGGATTCCGACATATTCATGTGGGATTGAATAGCGATTGGTATCAAAAATGACGTAAGGTTGTTTTCGTGCGACGACCGCCCGAATATCAGCAGATTCTAAAGGATTCTCAGGCAGCGAAAGCAGCCTTGGACGTTCCATCTCAAGTGCTTCAGCGATGGTCAGCGTCTTGTCTTGCGGGCATTTGCGTGTATGCGCGACCTCATTTCGCCACGTCTCAAACTGAGCACGCACATCTGCCAAATCACTAAAATGACGGCCTGCAAAAAAGGAACTCCGAAGATAT
>Ga0100385_1000145_pt1 | contig 94172 bp, 64 predicted proteins | sample CryGeymeta201509_FD_81543 | JGI IMG/M metagenome (GOLD analysis project Ga0100385, IMG submission 81543) | Groundwater microbial communities from Crystal Geyser aquifers in Utah, USA - Crystal Geyser metaG 2015-09 | ecosystem: Environmental > Aquatic > Deep subsurface > Groundwater | place: USA... | reverse complement strand
GGGATGGCCGCTGTTCCCGCCTACGTGGTGGCAGTCGCTGGCGCATTGTTGGGACGGGCGATCGCAGGGTCCAGGCGCACCAAAGATCTTCTTAATATTTCGATTATCATCGCACTTCTGCCACTGCTGGCAGGGGCCGAGTCATTGGACACGCGCTCGCCACTTTTGGAGGTCGAATCCATGGTGGTCATCGACGGCACGCCGATGGAAGTCTGGGAGAAAGTAATTCATTTCTCGGAACTCGATCCGCCCTCAAAATGGGTGCAAAACACAGGCATCGCTTACCCAATTCGGGCTCGGCTCGAAGGCGAGGGCGTTGGCGCCGTGCGCTATTGTGAGTTCTCGACTGGGCCCTTCGTCGAACCCATCACGCATTGGGAGCCCGGCAAGCGGCTTGCGTTTGATGTGCGCTCGCAGCCCGTGCCTATGGCGGAATGGAGCCCGTACCGTGAGATTCACCCGCCGCATTTGGATGGGTATTTACGGTCAAAACGCGGTGAGTTTCGATTCGTTGCATTGCCAGATGGGCGCACCAGACTTGAGGGAAGTACATGGTACGAAATCGATATTGCCCCAATAGGGTACTGGTCGATGATGTCTGATGCCATCATCCACCGAATTCACCTACGTGTCCTTGAACACGTGAAACACGACGTTGAAACGGCCAACGGAAAGGCGTCTTGATAACCTCAGGCAGACGTCATCCTGGCTCAAGTCGATAGATTTGTTGGATCTTTTCAAGAATCTCAACGAAAGGGACCTCAAGGTCGACGAGGAGGCCATTTTTGAGGTCGTATACCCAGGCATGAACTTCGGGTTGGCGATCACGAAGCCAGCGTCGCTGCACCCACGATGTCTTGATGACGTTGATGCACTGCTCTTGGACGTTGAGCTCGACAAGACGGCGATACCGCAAATTCTCATCTTTGATGGCGTCGAGTTCTGGCTGATGCGAGCGGTAGATGTCCCGGACTTCGCGAAGCCAACCATTCATGAAGCCAAGATCCTGCGGTTTCATTGCCGCTGCAACCCCACCGCAGCCGTAATGACCGCAAACGACGATGTGTTTGACGTTCAAGATCTCGACCGCATACTGCAACGCCGATTGGAGATTCATGTCGATATTGCAGACCAGATTCGCGACGTTTCGATGAACAAAAACGTCGCCGGGCTCCAATCCCATGATTTCGTTGGCTGGCACTCGGCTGTCCGCACATCCGATATAAAAGAAATCGGGAGTCTGGGTAGCGGCGAGGCGTTCAAAATAGTCGTGCCTTTCTGCGACCTTTTCGGCAACCCAGCGTTTGTTGTTTTCGAAGACTTTTTTGTAGATGTCGTCCGTCATGAATTCTTAAGGTTGGAAACCCGCCATCGCGGCGACTCGCATGTTGAACATTTTGGCGTCGAGGAATTCAAAAAGATATCTACCAATCACAATTTCGTCTTCGGTTTCCAGCGGGGTGGTTTCATAGGGTTGAAGTTTGACCCCGTTGACCAAGGTGCCGTTATGCGCGCCGAGATCCAAGATCAGATGTGCTCCTTCAGGGGTTCTCGAAAACTCGCAGTGACGGTGTGAAATCGAATATTCGGGGATGATGATATCGTTCTCCGAAGAACGACCGAGCCGAATACTCTTGGTTTCCGGCCCAAACTTGGCTTTTTCGATTCTCCAAACGCGCCGATGCAAAGACTTGGTCTCTTGGGCGTGCATGTCGAGGGATGCCAGAAAGGTTTGAGCGCCTCCTCGTTCCCCGTCTTCCGCGAGCGTGCCCACAACCCCCAATCCCAAAAGGACCGCGGCTCCCTGTTTCCTTGCGAACTCAGCGCGCCCGAGGTCGCGGCAGAGTCTGATGTAGTCGTCGATGTGTTTGCTCATACCCGTTAATCATAGTGGGTTTGTCGCATCAATGCATCGAGAATGTCCCAAATTGCCGGTTAAGGCGCCTCTTCGCGACCGTCGGCGTGAATCGCGAATCGTCTTCGTTCGCGAGGATGCACCGGGGATTCACTTGGCCATGGCCAGCCCCCAAATCCGGTATTCTGGTAGTCGATCATCGCCTGTCGGATTTCCGCGGCGGTGTTCATCACGAAGGGGCCGTGTTGAGCCACAGGTTCACCGATGGGACGCCCTTGAAGAATCAGAATTTCTGCCCTTTTGTCTCCATTTTGAATGACGATCTCCTGCTCGGGGTCCAAGACCGCTCCAAGCCCGCGCTTTAGCGTCGTTCCGCCAAGTTGGAGTGTGTTGCCCTCAAAGAAATACAGCGTCCGCTTCGCTCCTTTGGGAGTCGCTGGAAGCAAGTATTCCGCTTTGGCGTCCATTTCGAGCGTCCACACGGCCACATGAGCGTCGGGCTCCGAGGCCCACGAGTCTGGCGGTGGTGAAAGTGGCGCAAGGTCCGCAAGACCGCCCGCAATCACGGTGGCGACGGTGGTCCTTCCGTGGGCGTCTTGATGTTCTAGGCGCGGGATCTCCTCGGACCAGAGCATCGTGAAGTGTGGGGCCACCATTTTGCTTTTTGAGGGCAGATTCAGCCAGATTTGGAAGAGCTCTGTAGGGTTTTTCCCGTCCTGATTGACCAGGGGAAACATCTCCGCGTGTACGACGCCTTTCCCTGCGGTCATCCACTGAACGTCGCCATGGCCAAACCGCGACGTCGCTCCAAGTGAGTCCGAGTGGTCAATGAAGCCGTTTCGAGCGACCGTGATGGTCTCGAACCCACGATGGGGATGGCCTGGAAAGCCGGGCACGGTCGAGCCGTGATACATGCTCCATCCATCTTTCCCCGAAAAATCGCTCCCGATTTGCCGTCCCGCAAGGCTCGTCACAGGGCCCATGGCTGCGTTTCCTTCTGGGTAATGATCCAAATGGTGAACGCAGAACAAGAACGGGTCCAGCGTGGGCCATGGCATCGTCGCCAACGAGAACGTTTCTTTGATGGGTAAACTCATGTGCTCTCCTCAGTTGAGAGTTTCGATGATGATAAATCGACCAAAGATTCGAAGTTTAGAAGGCGCCCTTTAATTGACGCAGACGTTGAGGTGACTAGCTTCTGGTAAATACTAAGAAAGCCGTGGATTATATGAATATTGATCGAAAGAAGTGGCTGGAAGCACTCTGGGAGACCTCTGTGGATGGCGTGATCGTCGTCGGAGACCGCGGTCTCATCGTCGAGGCCAATCCCGCTGCTGCTCGCCTTTTTGAATACGAAAAAGGCGAGCTTGAGGGCTGTCCGATTGAGGCCCTTATTCCGCCCGAGTTGCGTGTGATTCATCAATCGCATCGCGCCCATTATGGCAAAAGTCCTCGGCCAAGGGTGATGCGAGGAACGCAGGAGCTCATAGGCATGACGAAACGCGGTCGCGAGATTCCGCTTGAGATTTCGCTAACTCCCGTCGCCCTAGAAATTCCCGTAACCATCGCCCTGATACGCGATGTCTCCTCGCGCCATGCTCACGAGGAGAAGTTGCGCCATATGAGCTTTCATGACGCCCTCACTGGACTGCATAATCGCGCGTTCTTTGAGGAGGAATTGGAACGCCTCGAAGCGGGGCGGCATCGACCCGTGAGCATCCTGATTGCCGACATCGACGGGCTGAAACGCACCAACGATGCACAAGGGCATTTGGCTGGCGACGAATTGATTCGCGCGGCTGGAAATATCTTGAAGAGCTCGGTTCGAGTCGAAGATATTGTCGCACGCTTTGGTGGCGACGAGTTTGTCGTGTTGTTGCCCGGTGTGGGGGCGGAGTTGTTGACGGAGGTGATCCGCAGAATCCGTTCAAACGTGAGCAACGGCGCCTCTTCACGTGGTCTGCGTTTGTCGATCGGTGGTGCGGTCGGTCAGGCTGGAGATCTTTTGAAGGATGTCCTTCGTCGTGCCGATGCGAACATGTATGATGATAAAAGGTCCGGGACGTGAATTCACGACAAATACGGTCATTTGGAGGCGCAGCCTCAAGTCGGCCCTGAATCGTGACGATGAACGTAAAACTGGGAAGTTTTAGCGGCAAATTTTGCTGGGGTGGACAGATGGAACCCCGCAGGATTACGCTGGAATATTCCTGACGCTGTGCATTGGTCTGTCAAAATGAGACTTCCAAATATTCTGATCGAAGACTCGGTTGGCGATCTACTCGGTTACCAAAAGCCGTTGACCCGGCTTGAGGATTTCTTGAGACCTGATTGCGTGACTTCGGCCTCCGAGCTGGTTGCGTTTGCGCATGGAACACCGATCCCTGTGACCTGCCTGGACGTCAACTGCAGGCCCGTCGAGGGTTTGCTGACCGCGCGGCGGTCGGGAGATTTCCGTTTTGTAAGCCTTCGCATCGGCGTCCAGAGCGACGCAGGGGGCTATGATCTAGGCCCGTCAACCGGAGCACTAGCCGACGGCACGGTCCTATGGCGGCTCGACGTTCGAAAAGCGGAAATCCACGTCCAACACAAATCGGGCCAATCCGATGAATTGGTATCGTTCACAACCCACTTCGCAACATGGTTGAACACGGTTCACGTTGATGACCGAATTTTGTTGGACTCGCAGTTGCAGGCCTCGATCGCCACCGGCTCCGACATTCATACGGTCGTGCGAGTCATTCGGCCTGACGGAAGTAGTCGTGTTGTCGAAGCGTTCGGAAGGGCAGTGGTCCATGGGGGGATAACGGTTGAGGTCGTCGGGATGAGCATCGACGTGACCTCCCGTACTGCCTTGGTTCAGGTCCTGGCGGATCAGTCTGCGCGTCTTGGCTTGACGTTGGCAGCATCTGGAATGGGCACCTGGGATTGGGATATAGCGACGGGAGTTGTGATCTGGTCGGAAAGAGTTGCCGAGATTTTCGGCATTGCGCTTGAAGATTTTTCCGGTGGACTTGAGCAATATGAATCCTTCCTGCACCCCGAAGATTTGGAATCGGTGCGTACCACGATTACGGAGTGTTTGGAGGGAACGGCCACGAGTTACGCCGTCTCACACCGAATCGTTCGACCCAGCGGAGAGACGCGTTGGATCGAGGCCAGAGGTTCTTTGATTCGAAGCGAAACTGGGGAGCCGATGAGACTCCTGGGGACGACTTGGGACGTAACGGACAAGCGACAACAGGCTGAACGATTTCACCGGATGGAAGTCGATCTTGAGAGGGCAAGCGACAGATTTAGACTCGCTTCAGAATCTGCTGGCATCGGACTCTGGGAAGTGGATTTAAAAAACCGGGTTCACACGTGGGATGCCCAGATGTGTGCGCTTTTTGCCTATGCGGCGGATCACTATGTTGGACCTGCTGACCCATGGATGAATGCCGTCCATCCTGAAGATCGCGACCAGGCGATCAAAGAATTGCTCCAGTCGATCGAGTTTGGGCATGGCACGTCCAATTTTCGAATCATCCTTCCGGATGGCCAGATTCGACACATGGTCTCGTTTGGACAGGTGATTTCGGACGCTGAAGGTACGCGTTTGGTTGGGCTGTGCATGGATGTCTCTCAGCGCCAAGAGTCTGAGGTACGGGAACGCAATCGAAACAAAGTGTTGGAAGCCTTGGTGTCGTCCTCCCCCGTTCAGGAAGTCCTAGGCGTGTTGGTTGAGGTCCTTGAGGAAGAGGACTCACGGGCAAGAATCGGTTTCATGCTTGTCGATCCAAGCGGACGTTTTTTGGAAAACGCTGCGGCACCATCGATGCCAGATGAGTATTTGGAGGCGGCAGAACACCTTGAGATTTTAGAGGGAAATGGCTCGTGCGGAAGTGCTGCCGCGCTTCGTAGTTCGGTGGTGGTTGAGGATGTTCAAACTCACCCTTATTGGAAGAACTTCCGCGATATCGCCCGACGGGCGAATATTGGAGCTTGCTGGTCGATCCCCATCTTTGGTCCGGGGGATCAACTTTACGGCACTCTGGCGATGTATTTTTCGCAACCAAGAAGACGAGACGAAGGTATCCTTCGCAGGTTGAGCGAGGCGGCTGACTTTGCTGCGCTGGCCATCGAACGCAAGAATGCTGACGTCGCGGCGCGTAACCGAGAGTTACTGCTTCAATCGATGGGAGCGATCGCGGGAGTGGGCGGCTGGGAACTCGATCTTCGTAGTGGCCAGCGTGTCTGGACCGAAGAAATGCATCGAATCCACGACATGCCGCAAGCCACCACGGAATGGACGGTATTGCGGGGGCTTTACGTTGAGGATTCGAAGACCCGGCTCGAAGCGGCTGTCGAACACGCCATTGCGACGGGTGAGCCTTGGTCCCTTGAGCTCGAACTGGATACCGCGGCGGGAATGAACGTTTGGATTCGGTCCGAAGGACGAGCCCAAACCGTCGACGGTGTGGTGGTTCGGCTCTTTGGAGCGGCGCAGGATATCACCGAAATGAAGCGCGCCGAGAGGGAGCGCGAAGCGTTGCAAGAGCAACTCTTGCACGCTCAGAAGATGGAGTCGATTGGACGGCTTGCCGGTGGCGTTGCACACGACTTCAATAATATTGTTTCGGTGATTCTTGGCCATGCTGAGCTTGCGATGGAGACCGCGCCCGACGGCAGCGAGTTGATGGAGGACCTGAACGAAATTCGACTCGCGGCGGAGCGCTCTGCGACGTTGACTCGGCAACTCTTGGCGTTTGCGCGAAAACAACCGATGTCCCCCAGCGTGGTCAACATCAACGACACGATCGCGGGAATGGTCAACATGTTACGCCGGCTGATCGGTGGACGAGTTTCTCTTTCCTGGGTCGCGGATCCTGACCTGGGCCAAGTCTTTGTCGACCCGGCGCAAGTGGACCAAATTCTGGCCAACCTCTGCGTGAACGCTCGCGACGCCATTGAAGATCGCGGCTCCGTTAAAATTGCCACCGCTAACGTCGACGTTGACGAGGACCTCGCCTACGAGTTGGGAGAGTGTGCAGCGGGGCCCTTTATCTGTTTATCGGTCACGGATGATGGCAATGGGATGTCCGACGAGGTGGTCTCAAATATCTTTGAGCCATTCTTTACGACGAAAGGCGTTGGGATGGGGACGGGGCTTGGTTTGGCCACAGTCTACGGGATTGTGAAACAAAATCAGGGTGGAATTCGCGTAGAGAGCGAATTGGGCGTGGGTACACGATTCGAGATCTACCTTCCACGGGATGTTCATTCGTCGGTGGTTGAAGATCTGGATATGGCGGAACGGTCCCGTCCTCGTCTTTTTTCCACGATACTCTTGGTGGATGACGAGCCGATGTTGTTGAAGGTGGCAGGCCGGATGCTCGAGGGGCTGGGCCACGAAGTCCTCGCGGCCTTAGGGCCGGAAGAAGCGATTCGAATCGCTTCCGAAGTCGGTCATATCGATGTGCTGCTGACGGACGTTATTATGCCAAAGATGAATGGAAAGGAGCTGTCGGAGGCGTTGTTATTGGAACATCCCGAAATGACTGTCGTTTTCATGTCTGGATACACCGCAGAAGTGCTCGCGGAGGAAGGCGTTTTTGATGACGCCTATTTTCTCCAGAAACCGTTTTCGCTCAATGAACTCAACGAAATCGTGATTGAAGCATTGAATATCGCGTAAAATATCTTCGAACCCGGTTCGGTTTCGGCTCATCCTCGTTACCTATGCATAAAGACAATATTAGAGCCCTGGGGCAACGGTCCGAGCGCATCCAAGCATCGAGTCAATGGAAAGACGGCAAGTTCCGCAACCCATCGGGCGCCAGCGTGATGATCGATTCCGGCGACATGTTGCCGGTGGCCCTGGAGTTCCTGAAAGGGGGCAAGACGCGTTCTCCACGCGTGGGTTTGCCATCGCTTGACCCGAGGCCACAGTGGCAGGCTCCCGTGGATTCTGGGCTGCGTGTGACGTGGTTGGGACATTCCACGATCTTGATTGAAATCGATGGAGCGCGGATTTTGACGGATCCTGTTTGGGTGAAGCGAGTTTCCCCGATTGGTTTTGCAGGCCCCAAAAGGTTCCAGCCCGTGCCAGTCGATTTGGATGCGCTGCCGCCCATTGATGCCGTGATTATTTCTCACGATCATTACGACCATCTGGACCGACGCACGGTGGAGCATCTTGCCGCGAAAGGTGTTCCGATCGTCACTACTTTGGGCGTAGGAAAACATTTTCAGAAATGGGGAATTCCGCTCGAACAGTTCACCGAACTTGATTGGTGGGAGTCGACAGAAATCGCGGGAATCAAGTTCACAGCTACGCCGACGCAACACTTTTCTGGACGGGGCGTATTGGACCGGGATTCGACCCTATGGGCCTCGTACGTAATCGAGGGTCCAAATCACCGTTTCTATTTTGGGGCCGACTCTGGACTGACTCCGCAATTCGCCGAAATTGCTAACCGTTTTGGACGATTTGATGTGGTGGCCTTGGAAATCGGGGCATTTCATCCCTCTTGGGCCGCCATTCACATGGGACCAGACAACGCCTGGAAGGCATTCGAGATGCTAGGTGGCGACCTCTTTCTTCCCATTCATTGGGGCACTTTCGACTTGGCCGTACACGCCTGGGACACACCGCCAGAACGTGTCTTTGAGATCGCAAACGATCGTCCGCTGGTGATGCCCAGGCTGGGGCAAGTGTTCGAACCGTCTCGGTGGCAGGGTAACGAGGCTTGGTGGCGCGAAGCCAAGGTGTAATCGCGTCTCAGGGGTTGTGATGGGGCCGTGAGCCTTATGGCTCGCTTGTGATTGGTCTGTGAGCCTTATGGCTCGCCTGTGATTGGTCCGCGAGCCCTATGGCTCGCTTGCGATTGGTATGCAAGCCTTATGGCTCGCAGGTGTTTGATTAATCGCATGAATCGCATGCAGGACATAGGGCCTGCGCACCAAGCGCAGAAATCGCAAATAGGCCGAAACGGTTCCCGGTTTTTTTGCACCGACTAATCGACGAACCGAATCAACGGCGGATCCATTTCCTTGGGCGCTTCAAATCCGAGCAACATCAGAGCGGTGGGCGCGATATCGCTCAGCCTGCGAACAGGCAGGTCGGTAAGTGCAAGCGAGCCCTGAATGGTCGGCGCATAAACCCATAAAGGCACCATATTCAGCGTGTGTGCGGTCATGGGGATTTTTCGACCCTGAGAATCGAGGTTGAACGCGCCGGTCTTGGCATTGATCTCGTACATCTGGTCGGCGTTCCCATGGTCCGCGGTGATGATCAGCGCTCCATTCATCTTGTCGACCGCTTTGATAAGACGCGCCAGACTCAAGTCCGTGGCCTCAACCGCGATGATGGCGGCGTCCAGATTGCCCGTATGCCCCACCATATCGCCGTTGGGGTAATTGATTCGTGCAAATCGAATTTCGGGGTCTTCTTGAAGGGCCGCGATGGTTGCGTCGGTGATCTCGGCAGCCTTCATCCAAGGCCGGGTGTCGAAGATCACGCGGTCGGATGGGACTTCGATGTATTTTTCCAGACTCTCAGAAAATGGGTCCGTTCGGTTTCCGTTCCAAAAATAAGTCACATGACCGTATTTTTGAGTCTCGCTCACGGCGAGCTGTTTCACGCCTTGGTTGGCGAGCAATTCTCCCATTGTGCCGGAGATCTTGGACGGGCCGACTAGGAAATGATGAGGCACACCGAGGTCACCGTCGTATTGCATCATGCCGGTGAAAAACACATCAGGGCGACGAATCCGGTCGAATGCCGTGAAATCATCGGCATCAAACGCGTGCGAAAGTTCGATGGCTCGGTCGCCGCGGAAATTAAAGAGCAACACCGCGTCGCCGTCTTCGATCTTGCCGATGGGTTTGTCGTTTTCGGCGATCACAAAGGGCGGCAAAAACTGGTCGTTCAGGTCTGGGTCTGCCTCACGTGCGGCAGTGATGGCAGCCGTGGCCGAAGCCCATTTGGGCCCGTCACCCAGCACATGCACGTGCCATCCGAGTTCCACCATCGACCAGTCAGCCTCATAACGATCCATCGTCACCAGCATTCGACCGCCGCCCGACGCGATCCGATAGTCTCGCCCGTCGGTCGAAAGCGCCTTCAGCAGCTTTTCAATGCGATCGATGTAGATGAGCGCGCTCTGCCCACTGACATCCCGGCCGTCGAGCAGCACGTGCAGCCTGACGCGCTTCACGTTCTTTTTGGCGGCGTCGTTCAACAAGGCTTCGACATGATCGATGTGGGAGTGGACGTTGCCGTCAGACAGAAGCCCGATCAGGTGCATCGTCGAATCACGGCTTTCGACCTGATCGACCATCGCGTTCCAGGTCTTGCTGGACTCGTCTTCAGGGTTGAAGAGTGCGCCACTTCGGATGGCAATATCGACCCGTTTGGCGCCCTGATCGTAGATTTTACCCGCTCCCAGCGCGTTATGGCCGACCTCGGAATTGCCCATGTCGCTGTCCGAGGGCATGCCCACGTGCGTGCCGTGCGCAAACAAAGTCGTCTTGAGCGCGACCGTATCGAGCCAGTCCATGGTAGGGGTGCGAGCCAGAAACACTGCGTCGCCTTCATCGTGGCGTCCAATGCCGACTCCGTCGAGCACGACGACGAGGACAGGACCAGTGGGTACTTTATGCGAGTGTTTTTTCATGGTGTTTTTCTACGTGTGGAAAATGCGCTCGCAAGATATCAAAATTGCGCAGAAAGTGAACCGTCCGTTGCCTGTTCTTAGTTTTGGAGGCGCTCTATGAGTGCTCGAGTATCGCTGAAATCCGTGAGTCGAAAATTCGGCCAAACTACCGTGCTTAAAGGCGTTGACCTTGAAGTCGAAGCTGGCGAACTGGTGGCGTTGATCGGTCCGAATGGTGGTGGAAAAAGCACACTTTTGATGATGATGGCGGGTCTTCTGAGTCCAACATCGGGTACGGTCACAGTTTGTGGCTTGCCGGCACAGCGCTTGGCGTTGGAATCAGCGGGCAAGGTCGGATTGGTGCTGGCGCGTCCGGGGCTCTATCCCTTGCTCACCGGCTGGGAAAATCTGAATTATTTTGGCGGTCTTTTTGGTTTGAGCGAGGAAGACGTGGCAAAAAAGGCCAATGCTCATCTGGAGTCAGTCGATTTGCTCAAACACATGGGAAAACGCGTGGACGGTTGGTCGACCGGTATGCAGCAAAAGCTGTCGTTGGTCCGGGCGTTATTGCTTGAGCCCGAAGTCCTGCTCTTTGACGAACCCGCCGCGAACTTGGACCCATTGGCGGCCAGGACCATGTACCAGGAGCTGCGAACCCGTGCCGATGATGGTTTAGCGTGTGTATTGGTGACCCATGACCTTGAGGCCGCCGAGAATTTCTGCGACCGAATTTTTCTGATTCAAGGCGGCATAAAGGCTGAACTGAAGGGTGAGGGCAAGCCAGACCAAGACTCGTCGAGACTTCTCGATGCGTGGAAAAAGGGCGTGGCATGAAACGAATCGTACTGGTCGCAAAAACCGAGGCGCTGGAACACCGTCGTCAGCCTTCGATGATCCTTGTTTTAGTCGCTAATTATTTGCTCTGGAACACGGCATTTGTCGTCTTGATGTGGTTCCTGAACTCCACTCGGGATAATCCGCAGATGATGAGCATGTTGGACAAACAAGTGTTCGAAATGGGTATTTGCAGTGGCGAATCGGCGTTAAACGCTTTCGTAACGCTCGCATGCTCGACTTTTGGTGCGGTGATGTTCACCACGATGCCCTTATTTGTCGCGATATTTTCTGGGTATTCGGTTTTGAACGACCGGATTAATGGAACGATGCCCTTTTTGATGTTGGCGCCCTTATCCCGATATCAACTCTTGTTGGGCAAGGTGTTGGGGGCCATGGCGATCCCCTTTTTGATGCATTTAGTTTTTGTTGGAGTGACGACCTTTGCGGTCCGTGGCCTCGAGGTTATGGCGCCTTTTTCGGCCTTATTGGGAGGTTCTTCGGCGTGGTGGGTGGCTTTCCTATTTGGGACGTTAGCCGCTTCGTTTTTTGTGGGAAGCTTGGGAACCGTGATTTCTGGTTTGTCCAAAGATGTGCGCACATCGATGCAATTTACGTCGTTTGCGATTGGCATTCTGAGCCTCGCCTTTGGACATCTTCTCTTTGACCAGATCAAAGGCGGTGTAGGCGTTCAGGTCATGGTGGCTCTTGGCGGATTCCTAGGTGGACTCTTGATCTTGCTGGTTGGCAGCAAGGTCATCTCTCGCGATATTACCTGAACGATTTTTTTGAAAGGAGAAGACATGAGCAGCTTTTTGAACCAACTCAAGACCATGACCGTGGTTGTGGCCGACACTGGCGATATCGATTCGATCGAAGCCTTTACGCCTCGTGATGCGACCACCAACCCGTCGTTGATTCAGGCTGCAGCGGGCATGTCTGAGTACGCCGACGTCGTATCGTCGGCGATCGCGCAGGCTCGCGAAGAAGCGGGTAACGGGGCTGACGCCAAGGCAATCGTCGAGATTGCCATCGACCGGCTCGCGGTCGAGTTTGGAAGCCGCATTCTGGAAATCATTCCTGGTCGGGTTTCGACCGAAGTCGACGCGCGCCTGTCATTTGATACGGACGCCACGATCGCCAAGGCCCATCAGATCATTGGGCTTTATGCCGCAAAAGGCATCGGCAAGGACCGCATCCTGATCAAGATTGCTTCGACTTGGGAAGGCATCAAGGCCGCCGAGGTTCTTGAGAAAGAAGGCATTCACTGCAATTTGACGCTGCTTTTCGGACTTCATCAGGCCATCGCGTGCGCCGAGGCTGGCGCCACGCTGATTTCACCTTTTGTGGGTCGAATTCTGGATTGGTATAAAAAGGAAACGGGCAAGGAATCCTATCCTGCTGACGAAGATCCAGGCGTGGTGTCGGTGACCCAGATTTATAATTATTATAAAAAATTCGGGTACAAGACCGAGGTTATGGGCGCGAGTTTCCGCAACATGGGCGAAATCACGGAGCTCGCCGGTTGTGATCTGCTGACCATCGCTCCGAGCCTCTTGAAAGAGCTTCAGGAAACCTCGGGAACCCTGCCACGTAAGCTCGATCCGAGTCTGGCGAAGGCGATGGACATCAAGAAAATCGACATGTCGAAATCGGTTTTTGAATCGATGCATGCAGATAACAAGATGGCCCATGAGAAGCTGGCCGAGGGCATCGCGAAATTTTCTGAGGCCCAGGTCGCGCTTGAGACCTTGCTGGCGGCGCGACTTTGATGGAAGCGGCTCAAGAGGTCTTGCAACAATTGGAGAAAAACCGACCAGAATGGGTTCGTAATGAAGTCAAGCTGGTGTCCGTTGCTGCGGTATCAGGCTCGATTTTTGGGCTGGTCTCGCTTTCTTCAAAGCTAAAAGAAGATGGTGACCCCGGCTTGCTCGCCTTTGCCATGGCCCACGCTTTGTCGAGTGATTTCGCTGCGCGCATCATGCGTGGCTCAGCGGCATGGATTGAGCCCGTGGCAGACAAGTTGGATGATTGGCCTGAGTGGATGGGAGCCGCGCTCGCACTGCCATTGGGGGCGGTCGGAGTTGGCGCTTCGGTTGTTGGCACAACGGCCGAGATTGGGGAATTCGAACGTGATTCCATTCGAAAGGCCGTGGCCTGGGTGCATTCGGCCGGGTTCGATGCGCGCGCCGGAATTCGATTCTTCGAGGAGGGTTTTACCGCGTTCCGAGATCATGTTGAAGCTAAGCCGACATGGAAGATTAAGGCGCTTCGCGCTGCGTTAAAGCCGTCTGAATTGGTCTTGGAGCGGATACGAAAGGGGCCCAAAGCCTTTTTGACTAACGCCGAACGAGCGGAATTTGTCGAAGAAATCTGCGTCGAGTTAGGCATTTAGCGTCGTTGGCTTGCGCATTCTGCTGCTCGTCAGCGACAATGGTTGCGATTGATACGCCGGGCGAGGTCCGGCATTGATTCAGGGCGCGCCGGTGCGTACAACTCGAATCTATTCGGAAATTGGAGGTCATTCATGGGTGAAAAAAGTCATTGGTCACAGGCTGTTGCGCTCGTTTCACGCACGATGCCCTTCATTGGGGTGAACTCGCTGGTCTACGGTGCGTTTTTTATGGCCAGCCTGATTTGGTTTGGAATCTGGGGCGGACTGGCGTTTTTGTTCGGCAAGTTAGGCGTCGGGATTCTGTCGACCGTATGTGTTTTGATTGGGTTTGGTGCGGGCGCTGGCATCGTTAAATATGCGCAGCGTTACATCCTCTACATGGTCAAAGGCGCGCATATCGCGGCGATGACAGAGCTTATCAAAAACGGCGAGCTGCCAGGCGGCATGACTCAGTACGAGTACGGCAAACAGACGATTGAAAAACATTTTAAAGATGTCTCTATTTTGTACGGCGTCGACATGATGGTGAACGCCTCTCTGCGAGCGTTACAGCGCAAAGTCTTGCGTCTGTCGAGCTGGCTTCCCTTGCCTGAGAGCGCCCGGGACGCGATTCGTGCGATCACAGAAATACTCAATCGAGCCTTGAGCTATGTCGACGAATCGATCCTGTCGTATGCGATTTATCGGGGGGAGGATAATATTTGGAATAGCGCGAGGCACGGCATTATTTTGTACGCCCAGTCGTATAAACCGATTCTAATTACGGCTGCCAAGGTCTGGCTTTTGAGCAAAGTTGTCGGTTTTATTTTGTTCATCGGATTCATGATTCCAGCCGGGCTGGTGCTCGTTTTTGTAAAAACCGTGCCCTTCCAAATTATCGCCGTTGTTCTTGCCCTTGTGGCCGCGTGGGCCGTCAAGGCCGCCTTGTTCGAGCCCTTCGCGCTCGCCTACAATTTGGTCACTTTTCATCATTCGATTGTGGGCCAAGTGCCTGACCCGGAATGGGACGAACGACTTGGAGCGGTGTCGAATAAATACCGTGAGTTGGTGGGCAAAGCTCAAGAGGCAGGTCAGCGGCCCTTCACGCCCGCACCTGCGCCATTTGCGGGATAGTGGTTACGCCTGCCATCCAGACCTATTGAGATGTAACTTTCTTTTAGTGATGCGGGCTCGTCCGCGTTGGTCGAATCTCGGAGTCGTGCGCGGCTCCTGAACGATTGTAGGAAGCGGCATGGTTAAGATACCCAAATCCATCAAACTTCCCTGGCCAAGCGCACCACGCATGGACGCTCACGATGGCGTCATCGTGGCTGCTGGCGACCTTGGGGCGGTCGTGCGTATCAACGCTGCGACCTGGAAGGCTGAGCTCTGGAGCAGTGCGCTCGGGTTTGTCACCGCTGTCGCGATCTCGCCTGATGGCACGCGCGTCGCGCTTGGTATTGCGGCGTCGGACGGAGGCGCGATCGAGGTCCGTGAGGTGGAGACTGGCGCCGTGCTGCAGACTTTTCCGGTGTCGGGCTCAGCTGCTTCCGCCGGAGGCAATGGCAATCCAAATCGCCTGCGTTGGTCGCCGAATGGCACGCAGCTGGTCGCGGTCATCTCGATATCGGCGAGTGGTCTCGACGAAGAACATATCGCCCTCATAGACCTGACGACGCTTCAGGTGAATCGGTTCTTTCTGGGCGCCGCAGTCTCGATTGTCGTCGACTTCATCGAGGATTCGCGCCTCCTCGTCTACGTGGATCGCATCGACCTCGCGGTGCTCCAGCTTGATACTGCGTCTGGCACGAACACGCTTCTCGCAACGCCAAGTTGTTCGCGGCCTCGGTCTTTGTCGCGAGTGGGGGCGGATCGCTTTCTTTTGGTCTCAGCGAATGAGAAGTGGAGGCTTGTTGACGCTCAAGGAGCGACGGTCTCCGAAGGACAAGCCTGTGACGCCGCGACGGCCTGTTCGGGCGACGTGGTCGCGTCGGTCTACGGCACGAAGGTGACGATCACGGACCTGAGCACGGGGGCGACGACCAATCTCAAGGCCAAAAAACGCGTGGACGGAATGGCGTTTGGGCTTGGTCGCCTGCTGCTTGGCGAGGCAGATCAGCTTGAGGTTGTCGAGCTTCCGATGGGCTGATGTCGGCCCGATGAATCGGACGTGCTCGAGGTCGTCGGCAAGTTTTCGGTAGATCCCAGTTGGCGGATAAGGCGGTCGTCGGCCTTGGTTTGATCGACAACCCTCCGCATTTGACTCCCTTGGTAAATGGCGTACTCTGCAAACTAGACCGGTCGGTCTAGTTTTTAATCGAGCAATTATGGAGGCCATAATGCGAATTGCGAAAGATAATGTGAAAGTCAGAATGGAAATTCCCGGTGCTGTGATCCGCCAACAAACAGAATTCGGGGACGTAACAGGGTATGGGAAGATCAGCGGCGAGTGCTTTACGCTCTCTGCGGGCGTTGACACCACGCCACTATTTCAGGGGCTGGAGGGTAATCTTTGCCAATGCCCACACTGGGGATTTGTCTTGCGTGGTCAGATTACAACGACTGACGCAGAAGGTGTCAAAGAGACGGTAAAAGCGAACGACCTTTTTTACTGGCCGCCTGGACATAACGTCATGGTTGACGCTGATGCCGAGATCGTTATGTTCAGCCCCCAGCATGAGCACAGCCATGTCATCAACCACATGATCCGAAAGGTCAGTTAGTGGCTAGTCAGAAGTTATGACGCATCCAACCAAACAGCGCCTGCTCGAAGCAGGACTCATCATGCTTTTGCGCCAAGGTTATAACGACCTTGGAGTGCAGGCGCTGCTCTCAGCCACATCCATTCCGAAAGGTTCGTTTTATCATCACTTCAAGGACAAAGAGGACTTTGCCCTCGCGGTTATTGACCAGTACATGCAGCAGGTGCATGCAGGGCTTGACCAGTGTCTTGGTGACGAGGAGCGTCCACCGCTCGAACGCGTGCGTCACTTCTTTGAGCTGACACAAGAGTCCTATCGGGAAGAAGGTTATATGGGTTGCCTCTTGGGTGGCCTGGGACAAGAGCTGTCTGGTGTGAGCGAGGTTTTTCGGCTCAAAATAAAGTGGTGCTTCTCAGAGATTGCTGGACGTATTGCATTGTGTCTGGAAGATGCGCGGACTCGTGGTGATATACCTGTCGAATCCGACCCGGCTGGCTTGGCGAGCCTGCTCGTTGATTGTTGGGAAGGCGCGGCATTACGTAGTCGGTTGCAAGGAGATGCAGCGCCGTTGACTGCGATGCTCGACTTTTACTTCATGTCAGCCGGCCGCTGATTTCTGATTTTCGATTTAGGCGTCGGAAATGCAGCGAATCGCAACGCGAACAAGATGCCTTCGCACGCGAAATGCCTATCAATTGAACATCCTCTGTACATCGGTGTTTTGCACGACTCTGGGCACACGTGAGGTTCAAGCACCAACTCGGCCCTAATTTGCTGGTTTTGGCGCCTACACGAAGCGCTGGCATCAGCCTTGCTTTGAATATCAGGGGTTATCAGCCGTCTTGGTGTGCCTGGAGGTCGGAGGTGTACAAATTACTGATTATTCTGAGCCTATTTTGTTTGATGGCGCCAACGGCTGCATTTGCCTTCACGCCCGATGATGTCGAAATTGCGGAAGACGTGGCGGCGGGCGAGGGAGCCAATGATTGGCTGGAGCTGGACGTAGACCTTGGTTTGACCGGAATGGCGGAGACGTTTCCGTCAGAAAATACGGTCTCGGTTCCGAGCTTTGGTGCGGGTGAGTTGGCGGGTGTCCTTAGTCTTCGACTCACAGATTGGGGCGGTGAGCCGTGCACATTTTATTGTGGGCCGCTTTGGGCGAACCGTTGGGGCGCTCGGCTCGACGTAAATGCACGAGGGGTGGCCGTGACCGATTCGGCGTCCGTTGCCGAATCAAGTGGGACGGCTGATCTGCATATCGAAGAGTCGGCCGAGGTTGCGCTGTGGTTTGTGAGTGTCGGTCAGTCGTTTTCCTACCAACAAGATGCGACGTTTTATCAGACTTTTTGGAGGCCATATGCCAACAGCATGAGCGTGGGCCTGATGGGAGGTGGGGCGATACTTTCAGGCGGGGACGAAACCGGACAGGCTGAGGTCGGTTCGCTGCACATGCATTGGCGACGTGTGATCGGCACCAACGACGAAACGGCCGACGAATTGCGATTTGATATTGCACTGGTCGATGGGACGGCTCCTCCCGGAACGACGTGGTACGAACGCATTGGACTGGGTTTGGTCACCGTTGACCTCTACGGGGTGCCGCTCACGCAGCACGGCCAAACCGAGATTACCGAAGAGGCGATGAACCTCGTTTTTGATTTTGGTCATGTGGAAGGTCTCCGATTTTGGGACGCTCCATGGAAGCTGGACGCGACGCTTGGAATTGCAGGGATGTCTCCGATTGCCGAGGTCCGACGGACCACCACAACTGACCCTTCCGGCACTATGGGAGTGGACTATCAGGGAGGCCCGTTTGTGATCGCGCCGCATCTTTGGTTTGCGGCCCATCATGTGGGTGAAAACGAGTATCGGTCGATGCCGTCAGTGATTTTTGAGTCCATTCCAGACGATGCGGATTTTGGGATTGGGGTCGGTTCATTCCAACGCTTGGATGGGTCGGCCTTTGCCGTGGATGTTGGCGCGCAGGTTGCGGCCTATGCTCGGGTGCCGTTGACTCCTGATTGGCGCCTACGTACCGAGGTTCTAGCGATTACGGCAACCCGCAGTCTGGTCAGCGAGCTCGCCGTTCCCCTACCGCTTCAAGCGAATCAGGCGTTCTTTATGGGGCGAGCGGAGGTCGGCCTTGATTGGGCGATTGCGGAGTCGTGGTCGTTGTCGGCGAACACGTGGGTGGAACATTCAGATCGTGAGACGACGGCTCTGGTAGACCCCGGCCCAACCTCACGGGTTGGCGTGCGAGCCGGCCTCTATTTTTCGTATTAAGACGCTCCGCAAAACCTATGGCGAATATCGATGATAGGCGGGCGTCCTCTCGCGTTTTTGCTTGCGCACTTCCCTGACATTCGATGAAGTCAAACGATGTCCATCGAAGCGTTAATTTTTGTCATAGTTGTCCTAGGCTTGTCTCTGCTTGTGTGGCGGAAATTTTCCGGGCGTTCTGGTCTGCCAGCCATCGAAATTTCGCCCGATTCACCCATCGCGTTTGGCTACAAGATTTCGTGGTTGGTCGTGCAGGGATTTACCACCGAAGAAGTGGCGAAAATCCTTGCAGAGTCGGACTCTCGCTACGCCAATACGGATTTTGTTCCCTGCAACTGGGCATCAGGAATGGCGAGGATTCACGCGACTTTTCTGAATCGCGAAGTGTTTATTTCGCCGCCACTACAAGGATGGGTTTTTGTCGTTAATTGGCAGCCCAACGACGAAACCGAACCGGACTTAAATGGGGTTTTGGAGGCGTTGAGCGCAAAGGGCAGGGCGGGCTTTTTTGCCAATCACCGCGTGGCTTCTTATGCCTCTTGGGCGCTGGCCGAAAACGGTAAGTTATTTCGCCATTTAAGCGAGGCGGATTTTGTGACTTACGCCGACGTAGGGCCTGTTTCCGAGTTCGAACGTGCTGATATGATAACGTCGATGGAGTTGGCCGGGGCCGAAATATCCGAAGCTGACGAGGACGAGTACTACGACCGTTTGCCTGACGAATCGGACGTGATTGAGGTCGCTGGGAAATTTTCGTTGGACCCCACCCAATTGGAGGGCGCGACCCTCGGTCTTGGTTTACTTGGTCGTCCTCGCTAGGCACCTGCCGTGGATTCCCCATCTCGATTCAGGGGGATCGATAAGGTGTACCCGTCGTCTAATGTACGGATAACGTCGGATAGGCCCAGAGTTCGCAAACGCGACAATGTCGCATAAACTCGGTTCGCAGCCTGTTCGGGGCCCGCCACTTCGCCGGGCCAACCTGCGTCAAAAAGCTGATAGACGTCGGCGGGCACGCCGTCATCGTATGCCGTCGCGAGTCGAACCAGTACCCGACGCATGGCGCCTCGGCGGGCAAGATCATAGGCCACCCCGTTCACCGTCAGAACGTGTTGGGAAAGAGTGAATTTCCTGAATTTCACCAAGGTCGAAAAAACAGGCAACCGATGTGCATTCGTTGGGAGCTCAGGGAGTTGCGAACCCAATAAAATGCTCTCAACCAACTCAACGATCCGTGTGTCGTCTTGCGAAACGATGGCCGAGCGTGCTCGATCTAGGAACTCATTCGCTTTAGTGATGTCCGGCAAGGCGGCCAGCGCGGATACGCCTAGTGGTTCACTTCCGAGACTAGGGTGTTCAATGTCACCGCCACGTGCTCGAAACGCCCAGGTTCGAGCCTTCTCTTGGTCGCCGCGCTCCAGCCAAACCAAAGCTAGCGAATTTGACGCGATTCGGTCGGACTGCACGCGCCCAATTTTCCGATTAATCTCCAACGCCTGCATAAGGTCATCTTCGGCGGCGATTAGGTCGCCCAAAACAAGGTGCGCCGCACCACGATTTGTTAAACAAATACATAATAGTCGGGCATTCATTTGGTCTGTGTCTAAAATGCATTCATCGATCAAGTCGATGGCTCTTTCGACAGCTCCCATAGCGAGTTTCATCCCTGCCACATTGACACTGATAGCGGTTAGGGGAAGACCGAAAGAACGTGCATGTACTAACGCTTTGGTGGTCTCGGAATCGGCACGTTCGACATCACCGACTCGCATGGCTGCGTGGCCAAGAACAAGATGCACGAGTGCGACGCTATGGTGGTCTTCCGCATTTTCAAAGAGCTCCATGGCCCGCTTTGCGGCCTTTTCGGCGTTTTCTATGTCTCGTAGTGCGCCATAGATATTGATCATCTCCCCGTAGGACCTCGCCAGAAGATCGGGCCAATCTTCCAGGCCCGAAACCACTGAATTCAGATCTTCGATAGCTTGGGAAAGGTGACCTGCATCACGAAAGAAGCCTCCTCGAACAAACCAGAAGGCTCGTTTGAGATCGTCGTCATCGACCCACTTCAGAACGGAATTAATATCCGAAATCACTCGCGAACGGGACATGCGGCCCGTTTGCATCGCGATAGCCCATAACAAAGTTGCACGCTGGTATATGGTCGATTTAGGCCGTGAGTATCGCCTGCGCACGGCACTCAATTCAGTGGAACATGTGGCGGGCTTAAGGGGCATCTGACTAAACATGGCGCGATTGCTCAGGTTGGCCATGATGAAATGGGCCGCATGCTTTTTTTGAGCACGTTCTGCAGCTGCAGAACCCGCGCGTTTTGCAAAGGTGCGAATCGAGTCCAACAATCGAAATGAAGTGCCAATACGCTGCACCAGGCTTCGACTTACTAATGTTTCCAAGATATTAACAGCGGCTTTTTCGCCCGACATTTCCGGAGCGACCGCTTCTGCCGCATCGAGAGAAAACTCCGCGGCGAATGCCGTCAGCGATATCAGAACGTCTCTCGATCGTTCGTCTAACGCGTCCCACGAGGCCTGAATCACGGATTCAAGAGACGGCTTCTGATGCTGAATATCGCGTAACCAATCAAAGCGACGGTCCAGTCGCGTCGCCATTTGTTGAGCCGTCATGACGGAGGTCCGACTCGCCGCCAATTCAATCGCAAGGGGTAGGCCGTCTAGAGCCACGACCAGTTCGTCGAGTTCAGCGTTGGCATCATTCACCTTGGCGATCTGCATGAACAACGCACGTGAAATGTCGATAGATAATGGCCCCAGATTCAGCACGACTTCATGTTCATAGCCAATCGGTTGTCGTGAGGTAATTAACACTTTTGCGCCACTGCGAATCCACCACGAAGTCCAAGCGCAAACCGTATCAACCGCGTGCTCGCCTGCATCAAATACCACGGTCCTTATTGAGGAGGACAAGGGTTCGTCCAAATTGACCGTGACTCCGACCAACTCTTCGATCGTGTCGGCGATGTCGTCGAGCGAGCCTCGAACGTCGATCCAGGCGTGCGGGGTATCGCCTAAGACATGAGAGACGAGGGTGGACTTTCCCACGCCTGGCGGGCCCACGACAGTGACTGCCACGTGTTCTGCCAACAGTTGCTGCAGTGCGAGCATTTCGTCGTTTCTACCCAAAAAGTGGGTTTCTGTAGGTTCCCTGTCAGACATTATAAGGTCGCCGATATTGACTCGGATTTGGTGTTGGAGCGATGGTGTCACGCAAGTAAGGACCTGGAAAGTAATGACCCATTCACATGTCGCACGCATAATTTAGGAAGCAAGATATGAAGACATACTTGATGATGATTTTGGTGGCCATTGTCGGCGCCAGCTGCAGTGATGATTCTGGTAAATCCTCAACGACTCAGAATAATAATACCGGCGAGAATAATCAGGTGTTTGTGTCGACCACGGAATGTCAGACGCGTTGTGGAACCGTGGCTTCAAAGTGTGGTGCTCCAAGTGAACAAGGCGCGGCCGCGTGTTCAGATATCTGCTCCAAAGGCGTAACCCAAACTAATCTCTTATGTATGGAAGGCATGTCATGCGACACGCTTACGGCCGTATTTGTGGACCCGGACGGCACTAGCGTGTGCGGAATTGGGGGCGGCACGACCAACACGGACGACTGTGCAGGTTACCCAAAATGTGAGGGCAATTCGATTTCTACGTGTGTGGTCTCGGGGACGGGGACCTCGATCGAGTCGCAATCATGCGGCGCGATGGCAACGTGCAGCGCTGGTAAATGCGAGGCAGACGCTTGCATCGAAACGAATGCAACCGGGTGTAACGCACAAAATAGCCCCAGCGGATGCTGCGACGACAATGCAGCATGCACCGGTAACGCAAACCAGCAGGGGGAAACGATTTGCTGCATTTCAAACGGAAGTGCGTGCCAAAGTTCCGAAGATTGTTGTGGTGCGGATAACCCGACGCTGCCAACGCTTTGTACCGATGGAACATGTCAGCTGGCGCTCTAGTCCGGTCTATCCACGTTGCAGATGGGGACATTACAGTCTTGAAGACTTAGGTAATCCCCCGGACCACGATGAGTTTCCCGGTTTACGCGCAGCTATTTGACGGAACATTGTTGGTTTTTGGGGCGGCGGCGAGGGCGTGCAACTGGCGAGCGAGGTGAGGACAACGAAGCGTGATTTCATGTCGTCGGTTCGTCAGTAGTCTTCGAGACTTACATAATCGCCGCTAACCTTGATGAGCTGTCCACCATACGAAAATCCAAGGGCGAAGTCGCTTTCGCCCCCCACCATGTGTGAACCGCTAGATGTCCAGATTAGGACCGGCAAGGGCCGTCCTTCCAGTTCTGCGTCACCGTCGGGCGACAGCCGTCCCAACACCCAGAGCCCGGTCATGGAAAGCTCTTCAATCACTTTTCCGTCATCGATCGAGACGAGGCGTCGCAAAAATTCGTACGGTTTGTGCTGGGGTATCGCACACGCAAATTTGTCCCCATTTGGGGAAAACGCGCAGGACTGAACGGAATCGAACTTCGTGGTTATGCCTTGGCGGTCGGTGCGAAAGAAGCGGGCCGGACCGGTTTTTTTGTCGACTAAAGTTGAAGAATCAAAAAAGCCGATCGACCTGCCATTTTCGCTTAAATGCCCCGTGCCAGGCTCGGTGTGGACGACCTTTTCCGTTGCCAAATCCCACCAAAACGTCGACTTCCTGCCCACAACAATGATCGTATTTTTGTCGACTAAAGCCGCATCCAGAATATCGGTATTTGGAAAGCTAACTATTTTGGCTTCTCGGTCAGGATGCCAAATCATAATGCGGTGCCCCGCCGCGAATTCGGACTCCACCGGATTCCAAGAACGCGACATCAACACTAAGCCGCCGTCCGCCGTGGCGTGGCCGCCGCCCACAGCGAATTCGAAGGGGATATCTGCGCGAACACCTTTGCCCGTAGCGAAGCTCCATCGTTTGACCAAACCGTCGCCGGACGCGAGCCAGATCGCATCTTCATTCTCAATCGATGCGGACCAAATGATGTTTCCGTGCCGCGTCGACATTGATCGATACTCATTTTCGTCGGGCCGCACGGCCGGAAAGATGAAGGAATCCGAACCCATAACCGTTCCTGGGGTGAAGGCAGTAGCGATGAGCTCGTCGTCGATGACTCGGTAGTTCCCGGGTTTTGAATTGGTAAGCCAGCCGTTGTACCGGTCGGCGATCGGTGGCAATTCGCCTGTGACCTTCCATTCTTTTTGTTGGGGAAAAACTTGGCGAACTTTGGTTTCGTCGTCGTTTACCTCGACGACGATTCGATCTTGGTATCGCGGGCGTCCTGCGGCTTTGAACCATTTGCGTGAGATGGCATCAAAGATCGTGGTTTTTGGGTCGCCGCTTTTGCTGATAAAAGTGCCGTTGACCCAGAAACTACCACCATCCTCGAATTGTGCCTGTTCGGAGCCGGTTCGTACTCCATCACGAAAAAATGCAATCTGACCAGATTTCAGCACCGCCTGTTCGGACCATGTGTCGCCAGCCCGCGCGATGGCATCGACGTTTTCATGCGAGGCAAATTGTTTGCCCGCAGCGTCGTAGATCCGGGCATGGCCCTGGAGTTCAAGCAGATAGGTTTTCCGTGTCGGATCGACGTCGAACGTCGTGTAGTACTCGATTTTTTGAGTCACAATTAGGTCGGGAAACCGAAATCCCGTGGCAACATCAAAGGCCTCGATTCGTCCATCGCATAGCCTGAAAATCAGGTCTTCCGTCATCTGCGATCTGCGGCAATCTTCGGTCCGAGGCATGGACCAAAGTGGCCCGTTTTCATCGAAGATTTGCAGACCGATTATTACGAGTCCGTTCGACGTGGGTTCGGCAAAGGAGTCGGGTGCGAACCCAACGTTGGCTCGAATCAGTGCGCGAATCTGTCCGGGCCTTCGTTTGGCAGCTTCATTGGACTCCACGGCAAAATCGATATTGGACGGAACAGCGCAGATTTCCTCCCCCAGACAGGCATTGCAATCATCCTGACAAAATGCGAACCCTTTGCTTCGCACACAGGTTTGGACCTCCTGCGCGCAAGACATACAGGCGTTGGTCTCAGACCATTCCTGATGCCAGACGTGGCTGGAGCACGTGTACGTTTGTTTATTGGATGAAAGCGCGAGAGGTCGTTGTGCAGGCTCTTGCGTCGCGCAACCAGCGGTGCTGAGCAGCATTAGAACAGCGGCGAGTATTCTCATGTGGGTCTTCATTTTGAGCCAAGGGGAGCGGCTTGTGATGAGTCCACGGTATACTGCTGTGTCCATGCTGGTGTGAAAGGCGTGTTAATTGTCTATGAATTTCTAGGTCGGAAGATTTGGCTCAGATTTCGTAGTGATGTGTCAGTACCCAGCTTCCTTCTGATGACGCACGGCGAGAATCGTGACCTGTTCAGCGTCGAGTCGGTACCACACGACGTACCCGTCGTGCCCGAAGTCGATGATCCACTCTCGGAACTCAACTTCTAAATCTTCGATCATGCGACCAATTTGTGGTTGGAGTTCCAACGCTTGAACGCCCTTGCGGATAGCGCCCACTGCGTGTTTAGCTGCATCAGGGCTCTTTGACTTAAGGAAGTGGTAAACACGTTCAACATCTCTGAGGGCTCGTGGCGTCCAGATTAACTGTGGCACTCTGGCGCCTCTGTCACCTCTCCGTTCTCAAGCTTCTCCATCCAGGAGTCGGCTTCTTGAGACGTCACGTGCTGGCCGTTTTCTTGGTAGTCGTCCCAAGCTTCCAACGCGTCGTTTTTCAGAGATTCGCGCTTTTCCTCACGCTCGACATATTGGGCGATGGCTTCGCACATGATCCAATGGGAGGATCGTCGTCGGGCTGTTGCCAGTTCCTTGATGCGGGCCTTCAGCTCGTCATCAATCTTAATCGATGTGGCGGTGGTCATGCGGACTCCGTAGCAAGAGGTACTACCTTTGGATACCCTAACGATTCCGCAAGTTGCTGTCCAATGAGCGTGACATGGCGAGGGCGTGATTTCGATGCGAATCTCGCTGGAATTCGTGGCATCTTACGCCCATGAATGCATTAAAACTTCAGTTCCTCGAAACCTATCGTGACCTCGGCCTTCTGCTCATGCGAGCAGGCCTTGGCATTTCCTTCATGTTCCACGGTTGGCCCAAACTCGCCGGTGGTGCTGAAAAATGGGAAAAAGTCGGCTCGGCGATGGCCGTGTTCGGCATTGAATTTGGCCATACAGCTTTTGGTTTGGCGGCGTCGGTCTCCGAACTTCTGGGTGGGTTGTTGCTGGTCCTCGGGCTGATGACTCGGCCGGCACTCGTGACGTTGGTGTTTACGATGTTCGTCGCCACCATCATGCATATCGCCAACGACCATGACTTCGTGAAAATCTCGCATCCGCTGGAAGTCGGCTTCGCCTTCTTAGGTCTGCTTTTTGTGGGACCAGGCAAATTTAGTTTCGATAAAAGATAATCAACCCTAAAATTAAAATATCGATGAGCGCGTAATGGAAAGCGGCGGCTTAGAAATATTCTTTTGGAGGTAGGGTGATTTGGACTGCAGTACTTTTAGTTGTTAGACTTTGACTAAATGGGTTTTGTAGAATATTTTAATTAATTCCAATAATGGGGTCCTGAATGTTAATATCACAGCTGGCAATTCGCAATTTCAGAGCAATCAAATATGTCGAACTGAGCGACCTAGATGAGGTTGTTATAATTGCTGGACCCAACGGGTGTGGGAAATCAACGATCTTCGACGGTATCCGTCTTCTGAAATCGACGTATGGAAGCTATCAAGCCGACGAACTTCAACAGTTTTTTGGTGAGTTTCAAATCCAACATAGGAATCCAAAATACGATAGTTTATTTCGCGATATAACCAAACCAATTGTATTGACGTGGAAAGTGCAATTAACAGAACAGGAACGGAGTTTTCTAACCACTAATGGATTGACCCTCATACGTAATATGGTTTTACTTCGAACCTCTAACAACGACCCGACATTGCCAGCGACTTTGGCAACAATGCCAAGTGCTGCGGGCAGTCGAGCACTTGCCGAACATGCATTGCAAATAGATGCTCTTTACCAGGAATTGATCCTTGAGCTCTCCAATAGTCAGCATTTTGGCAAAATTGAGTTCCATTATCATTCAATTCCCAAAGTTGCTGGAAATCTGGTGCTCCAGTTGCTTTGTTCCACTTATGATCCCGAAAATTTGGGGGTTTTTGACTATCATGGGCCGCAGAGAACATTTCAGCGCGAATCTGTCGACAATCTACGTCTTGGTCCTGCTCAGGAACAAGCTGGCACAGCGCTTTATAATGTTGCTAGTAAATACCAAAACATCAAATCTCAACTTGCGGCGTCATATGTTCGGGAGCTGATAGCCAAGGAGGCTAGTGGTCCTATGTCGCCTGACGTTGACGGACTCACTGAAACAATGAAGTCACTTTTTCGCCAGTTCTTTCCGACAAAGAAGTTTGTTGGTGTAATGCCTTCTGCTGCGGGGAAAGTCGAGTTTCCGATTGAGTTAAGTGATGGGAGTCGACATGATATCAATGAACTGAGTTCTGGCGAGAAAGAAATTCTCTATGGTTATTTAAGACTCCGGAATGCGGAGATTCGCCATTCAGTATTAATGTTGGACGAACCAGAACTTCATCTTAATCCTAAGCTTTTGGTGGGTTTTCCTCAATTCTATCATCGACATATTGGCCATGCTCTAAAAAATCAGATTTGGATGGTCACTCATAGTGACACCCTAATCCGTGAATCACTTTCCCAGTCAGGGTTTTCGATTTTCCACATGTCGGAGGCGGGTCTGGAGGAAGATGAAAACCAAGCCGTTGATGTGGCAGATAGTGAGTCCGTCGATGCCTTAATCCTCGAATTGGTTGGTAATGCTGCAGCTTATCGCCCGGGAGCAAGAGTTGTCATTTTCGAAGGGGAAAATTCCGATTTCGATGTTGGTTTCGTTTCACGACTATTTCCTTTTTTGGCAGAAAAGGCAAATTTGGTTTCCGCAGGAAGTTCGGTCTCAGTGAATCGGGTGCATTCTATTTTAGAGAGGATTCGTCGTGAGAAGATCATTCCGTTTGAGGTTTTTTCGATAGTCGACAAAGATTCCGATATGGATTTGCGGGAAAAAGATGATCGCAGATTGACTTGGGACGTTTATCATATTGAAAACTATCTCATCAATGATGAAATCCTTATGCACGTCTTGAATGGTTTAAATGGCTATCAAAAATATAATGAGGCAACAATCAAAGTTTTCTTGAAATCACAGGCAGCGTCAAAAATGAAGCATGTGGCACAACACCGCATAAACTGTCTAATTAAGTCAAAATTGCCCATGTTAAAACCAAAGCGAGGCGACCTTGATGGTGGTTTTGTGGTTCAAGTTCATACCGATCTCATTTCACAATATAACGCCCTAAAAGAATTGTTGGATGATGGCCTAAGTCAGGAATCTATTGCCGCAATCAAGAGTGGTGTGGAGTCAAGTCTTAACATTGATTTGGAAAGTGGTGATTGGCGAAAAACTTTTCGAGGCAGAGATATTCTAAAAAGTATAGCTGGCTCCGAAGGTATTGCTTATGAAAAGTTGCGTAACCTACTGATCCAAAGAATGGTGGATGTAGAATATCAACCGCCAGGGATGTTGACTGTGGTTGGTAAGTGTTTGAATTGATGTCATTTTTAAACGCACGGCCATAATTGGAATTCTACGGCGAAAATGACTATCGTTAGTCATCACCCGCGTGATTTGGGATTTGGTATCGTGATTTCGAATACATTCATCAGGTCCATTGCTTTTGCCGTCGCGGGTGCGATGTTGATGGCATGCAGTGGCTCACCGGCAACACCAGCAGCCACTGCGCCTGAGCCGAAGGCGACGTACCGCACGTTGTGGAGCCTAACAAAGGTTCTGCACGTAGGTTCTGACCATGTCGTGGTTCGCGATTATGACTGGGGAATGGCCGGATACGATATTCACGATCTTGATGCACAAATTTGGTATCTGAAGCGTATTGGCGTGCGTGGCCAAAGTACCTCCAAAGTCCATTGTAAGACACGTAAGCCACACTATTGCCCGGGGAGAAACGCGGATGGAGATATTTTATTGATGTATTGCGATCCTCGGATTATCGATCGGTGCCTCTTGCCGCCGGCATCGCTTCCTGCGCGAGGTTGGATTCCGCCCGACAACTGTGGGGCTATCGAAATCATCGATGTCGTAAGCGGTGTCACCATTCAATCTTACTTAGACGTCCCAGAAATCACGCTGGACCGGGATATCAATGGTACGCGAGTTAGTGCGGATACGGATGGTATCAAGGTAGAGGTCGGCGAAGAATCGCAGACGTTTTCGCAGGCCTTCGATTGCGGCGGAAACCTTCACGCGCTGGTGGTCGGTGACGACTCTGCGTCGATAGTCGCGGTGAAATCCGTGCTGGGTAAGATGTCGGTGGAAAATATCCTGACCGTTCCAGCGTCAAGTGCCGATGGCGTGCTGATTTTTCATGATGGAAAAGTCGGTTTGGTTGCGCCTGATGCGGTCTATTTAGAAAACAAAACACTGCCGGTCGACCCGCCTTTGGGTCCGATTATTTCGGTGACTTCACAGGGCTTGGTCTTTACCGAACCTCCTGTGACGTCTGGTCCGCAGCCACTGACCGTGGGGACGGACCTTCTTCCAGGCGCGTTGTTGTGTGAGAAGTTGGAACCTAGATATTGCGATAATTAAACTCGCCCGCGTACCGGTCGCAGAATCGCAGTGCGTGGCTGGAGCCCCGCGTACCGGTCGCAAATCGCATGCAGGCCATACCAGTCGCGACGCCTGCGTGCCCGAGACCTGACAACCCGAGACCTGACAACCTGAAACCCGACTACTGTCCGAGGAGTCGCTGAGCGAGTTCCTGAAGCCAGGCGCTTTCTGGTGCGGAGTCGGAGAGGTCTTTTGAGGATGACGCGCTGAGGATGCGTTTCACAGCGTCTGTGCCGTTCTTTTGCTCGGCCAAGACACAGGCGAGCGTGGCGTGTTCGTGGGAAACGTCGTGGGATTTTAGGTAGGCGTTTACGCGGGCTTCGAATTCTGGGTCCGCGGCGTTTGGGGTTTCGACCGCATTGGCCGGTCCCAGCGCGTTTATGGCAGCCACGACGACTTTCTTTCGCTCGCCGTAGGGCATGCCTTTCAATTCTTCGGGAAGGATTGGGCGTCCGATGTAGATGTCTTGTTTGCCCATGCCGACGGGGAATTCTAGGCGTTTCTCGACAGGATCGACGGGCAGGCCACCGTAGAATCGAATGGGCACGACAGGGGCGTTGACGCCCATGGCCATGTCCAGAAATGCGCCGCTCATTTTTTCGACCGGTTGGCGGCAAGAACGTGAGCGCGTGCCTTCGACATGCACCATGAGTGAGCGGCCCGGGCCCATCATTTCTGCGGCCAATTCTTTAATAATATTGGGCAGGGATTCTTTGTCTTCGCGGTCAAAAAACGTGATGACTTTGGGGTCCTTGATTTCTGGGTAGCGGAAACAAAGGTCGATCAAGCGACCAAGCCACGACTCTCTGTGTTCGACCTTTGCGAGCGTCACGGTGGGGACACCGTTCAGCGCCGAAGCGATGATCGAAAATAATAAAGACTCTACGCCAACGTGGTGATTACCCAGATAGAGCAGACTCTTACCTTGTTGAGCTTCGAAAGCAGCCGGATCCGTAATGATGACGCGGTTCACAAAGCGTTCGATCAAACCGTAATAGAGGTCTTCAACAGGCCATGGGTCGCGGGCAAACCATTTGGTCCAGAACTCCCTCACTGGCGTAACGTCGATCACGCCATTGGCGTCGCCGGTTGCGGTGGCGATTCCGTCTTTGACGGTCGTTTTAATATCAAAACGATTCAGCGGCAGGGCTGCTGGCAAGAGGCCCGGGTGGATATGCTGGGTTGCAGCGATGTGTTCTTTGGTCGCGATTTCGGCGATATCGGTCGTTCCGTAAAGGGCGGCGACCGTTCCAGGTAGCCAGTCTGTAGCCTTGACGTCGGCTTCGTTCAACGTCGTGACGCCGTCTTTGGTGGTCGAAAGACTAGGGATTTCGCCAGTCGCCGGGACTTCCAGATTTTTCAGAAAATCCTGACGAGTGATGGGGTCAAGTGAGCCGAGCTTTCCTTTTGGGAAACAGGCTTCGACCAATTTCAGCTGACACCAGACGCCGTTTTCGTCGATGAGCTGGATTTTAAATGCCGGATAATCGGCGGTTCCCATAAATCCGTCAGGGCGGACTTCGCAGCGAACGACGCCGCTCGAAGGCGTTTGACCAAAGAACTCGATGTCGGTGATCCACGCTGGGTAAGCAACTTTATCCGCGGGGTATTTCGAGTCCCAATTTTGCAATTGGTCATGCGGAATACTGTGCGTGGCGCCGTCCAAAAGGAGCGGGTTCAAACGGCCGATTGGCACGATGCGTGCCGCATCTTTGACGTGGGGGCTTCGCGTATGGATCAACGAGCTCGCGCCTGCGGCGGTCTGCACAAGCGAGTGCAAGACTTGGAAAGCGGGTCCGTGGAAAAGGCGGCCATCATCATAGGGCAGGGCGTCACCAAAAGGCACGGGCTGTGCGTCTTTGGGCTCGACTCCCCAATGGTCGACAAATCCATCAGCCAAGGGCTCCAGAGCCACCGGACGACGAGCGTACGTGCCGGTTTGCACTCGGGCAGTGGCGAGCTCGGTTTCGACGTCTCCATCGATTCCAAGCAGGCTGATGGTGTCGCCGCGGCGTTCGGTTCGCAGCGTGCGAGGTCCGTCCAACGTGACCCAACCTTTAATGCGAACATCCTTCAAGGCCGTGACATTTTGTTCTTTGCACGCGCCTTGAGCCAGAAGGTCGACAATCGACATCATGGGCAATGAAGGAACCGTGTAAGTAGGGCAATGGTCCTTAACCCACTCGTCGATTTCGGGGTCGATCGTGGTCGTGATTTCCGCGCCGACTTTGCCGTCGCTGACAATGCGCATGCCCAGGTTTGAGGCCTCGTAAATGCGTTTTCCGTCGACCCAAAGTGAGGCCTTACACACCGCAAATGGGCCGTCTTCGTCGGTTCCGGTTTCGGTGATTTCGATCGTCGACGAGATGACTTTGTTTTTTGGAACGACCTGACCGCGGTATTTCCAGGTCATCGCGTGAGCGTGGCTCAAGGTTTCGAATCGAGGGTTTTTGATGCCTTTATCCATGCCAGTTTCGAGCATGTAGAACTGCAGCAATTGAATCATGGCCTCGATGCCCAAGGAGCCCGGTTGCACAGGGTCTTGGAAGAAATGAGCCTTGAAGAACCACTCGTCGGGGTCGACGTCTTTTTCGCCGCGCAGGGTGCCCAGTTTTGCTTCACCACCGGTCGGGTCAAAATAGACGACGCGGTCGAGCATCAACAGCATGGGCTCGGCCAATTTGGCGGAGTCTTTGCGCCAGTATTTAGCTGGACGAGTCACAAGGTCGATCGTTTGTCCCGGAGCGTTCAAGAGCGCGCGCTGTTCATCCGAGGTTGTGAGGCCAATCTGGTTTTGAAGGGCTTCGCCTGGGAAGAACCCAAAGACGGTGTCCATCTCGTAAACCAGCACGTCGCCAATCAGGCACTCGACCAGGAACGACACGATGATCATCGGGCCGGCTTTTGAGATTCCGGTGCTTTTGACTTTGGTCAACAAGGTGCCGTCGGTGGGCAACAGATCGACGTGAAGGGTGCCGGTGCCGTCGAGGTTACGGAAGAATAATTCTTCGTCGACCGTGAGCGCGCAGCCGAGGTAGCTGGCAAGCCATCCACAGGGCTGAAGCGCGGCTTCTAGCAGCACAGCAAAGGGCATCGTGCGGCAGCCATTTTCGTCAAAATAAAATGCTTCCGGTGGGATATCGTATTCGACGTCGACTTCCATGCCTTTTTGCATCGTTCCAATTTCGCCGACCAATCGCGTGACACGCGACAAAAAGTGGTAGGGCGGGTTGGGCAAACGAGCGACACGGATATGCGAATCAAATCGCGCATAAATCGGGCCAAAAGCCTGTGAAGGTCGGCCGTTGGCGCAGGCCAACATCGCACGATAATCGAATTTAAAATCGCCGGTTTGCGCGACTTCTTTGGTTTCGACATAACCGTCCAAAAGGGCGGTGCCTTCGTCGAGCGGCCAACCTGGAATAAGTTTCAGGCAGACGCGTCGGGCGTGGAAGGCTTTTAGGCCGTCGACGACACAAAGGAGGTCGGCGTAAATCATGGGGATGGGCCCAGCGATGACTTCCTCGACAAAAATCTCGTAGGTCAAAACCTTCGATTGAGGCGTGACCTGGCCTCGACAGACCAGTTGGACGGGTTCGCCTTCGGCGGGCTCAAAGCGCCAGCCGTCGCGTTCCATCGTGTAGCCAAGGCCCGAAATATAAAACGCCATGGCTTGCAGGCAGCCCTCGAACATGAGGGTTCCTGGCATGCAGGGGTCGTTTTTGAAGTGGCCATTAAAGAACCAGTGGTCTGGATCGACGTTGACGGTCGACTTCAGATAACCGCGTTTCCAAGGTCCGCCCTTGGTGTCGAACACGTCGATATCGTCCAAAAAGACCATGCGTCCGCCCTGAATCTTGGGCGTGCGGGTATGGGTTTGTGCCCATTCGAAACCGGGACCAAAACAATCCCAGGGTCGGCCGTCGGCAAAGGCGCGGACGTCTTCTTTTGTGAAACTATTTTTGGTGCAATTGACGAAGGGCGCGTCCAGACGTGGGTTTGCGACGATCTCCTGAGTTTCTGGTTTCCACAGACAACCTTCGGAATTGGCCAATTCTTCGTCGGTGAAAAAGCCGGCTTGGCCTTTACGAACCGAGAGCCGAACTTTGCCATCCACGCGGCAATCCGAGTGGAAGAACATCAGGCGAGTGTCGCCTTGGGCTGCATGGCCATCGAGATGGATATCGTAGACAAGGTTATCGCCGACTTTGGGTAGGCCGCCATAGTACGTGAGCTCGCAGCCGAGCAGGCGGTAGATGCGTTTGCCCTTATTTAGGAAGTCGACGCCCAGATACGAAATCAGCATCAAGTCGGCTTGGCCGGACTCGATCAAAATGCCCGCGGGCACGTGTCCATCGGACAGATACCAGCGGTCAGGCGTGACCAGGGTTTCGCTCCAAAGCGTTCCTTTTTGAGCCATCGTGCCAAGTTCTGCGTCGATGCCGGTGACCTTGTCGGCTAGCAGCAGCGGGGGCTCAGGCATGCGCACCTGGCGCGGATGGGTTTCCTGAACCTTGAACATTTCGCCGTAGATTTCCGAAATATGGCCCGACGCGTGGATTTTGAGTTGGTCAAAGTCGAGGGTGGGGCCGACTGGCGTTCCGCCGTCGTCGGTCGTCGGTTTTCGGTTTTCGGTTTTCGGTTTTTGGCGGTCCGACGTTGTGATTGGTGCGCGGGCATCCTGCCCGCCTGAGACTGGTGCGTTAAATCGGTTTTCGGTTGTCAGTTTTCCGCTTTCAGTTGGTGTGACGGGTTTGGTCGGCGAGATGACCACTGGTTTTTGAGCTTCGACTGTGTTTGGCCCGCCGTGCTCCAGTCTGGCAATGTGATTAGCGATTGGCGATTGGTTCGCTAGGCTTGGCCTTGCGACTTCCGAAATCTGACTAACTGATAACTGATGACTGCTACTGAGCATCTGCATGCCGGCCTGCTGCACCGCCACAAATTGGGCAAAAACAGCGGACTGTTGCATCAGGAATTGCTGCTGCATCTGACCGATTTCTTGCAGCGTCGATTGCATCGCGGCGAGCGTCGGGTTGCCGTTTGTGGCGGCAAAGGTAGGCGCAAAACTTGATGGAACTTGGGCCGGAGCCGCATGCATCACGGGCTGAGCCTGTGCCTGTGCTGCTGGGGCCTGAAATCCGCTGGCGGCGACCAGAGACTGAAATGACGGCTCAACCGTTCCAACACCAGGAAGTGAAGGCGCTGCGCGCATGACCTGGGTGTTCGAGGCTGATGGTTGGTTTTGACGTGTCATGTTTTGGACTTCGAGCGGAGTGCCATGGGTGTTGAAAATGACCGTTGGGCCCGCAGATATGCGAGCCTGAAGGGCCACGACCGTGGGTACGTGTGCGGCGAAAGAAAAGGTGTCGCCGACGATAAAATCGCCATGAGACGAAAGAATCAGAGCGGCAAGGTCACGCAGGTCATGCGCGGCCATGTTTTCGCCCAGAAGGGCCGTGAAATCGACGCCAGCGCCAGATTGAGCCGCGGGAGTCAGCGTGGCGAGGATATCGTCGCCGGCGAGCTTGGCGTCGCTTAGGCGCTTAACGATGAAGGTCACCGCTGCATCGCCGAGTCGATCGATGGGAAGTCCAGTCGCGCGGGCCTGGACGGGGTCGTTGCACAGGTCGACAGCGGCAACGACGGCGACGTCGATTTCGCCCGCGGCCAAAGCATTCTGAGCCAGCTTCAACGCGCAAAATCCCGATTGCTCACCAGCCGAAACCGTGACGCTCGCCCCGCCGAAATCGAATTGTGAATTCAGTCGATTGGCCGGGATATTGGGCATTGTTCCGACGACACCAGCCGAGGTCAGCTTAGGCACCACGGCGTCTTTGTTGACCAAGGGAGTGCGCCAACGCAGGCCGTAACGACAGACGTTGATGTCAGGTTCCATGCCCAAAAATACGGCGGTTCGCGGTCCAGAAAAATCAATATTTCCGACGGCTTCTCTTGTGGCTTCGAGCGCCAACACCTGTTGACCGATGGTTTCGCTCAAATCCGATGGCGGGAAACGAAGCCCTTTGAGCGGAACTGAAATTTGTTCGTTCCGCATCGAAAACGGCCGCCGTCCAGCTAAGGACTCGGCGAATTCAGCTGCGTTGTTGGCGTTGCCGACGATGGTGCCGATTCCAACGACCGCTAGGGGTTCTGAATTGATGGGTGCTGCGGCGATGGCTGGCACGGGTACGTCGGCTGCGGTCACGACCAAATGGCCATTATTTCCGCCAAATCCAAACGCACTTAAACCCGCAATTTTTTGGGCTTCAGGCCAAGCTTCGGCTTGACCCAGCACGCGGAAGGGCGTTTCGGCCAGCGTCGGGTTTTTGATGTCGTGGTGAAGGCTTGGGGGCCGCGTCGCGTGGCGCATGGCCTCGGTGATCTTGATAAGCCCGGCCACCCCGGCGGTCGTGATCAGGTGGCCCATATTGGATTTGAGTGAGCCGATAGCCAAGGGCTTGGGCAGCGCACCAAAAACCGAAGCCGTGCTTTTGAGCTCAGTCGCGTCGCCAATAGGCGTACCCGTCGCGTGGCATTCCAGCAGCGAAACGTCTGCCGGATTGATGCCAGACATGGTGTAGGCGCTTTGGATCGCGCGAGCTTGTCCGTCGACCAAAGGCGCCAAGAATCCGCGTCCGCGGCCATCGTTTGAAAGGCCGACTCCACGAATGATTCCGTAGATTGTGTTGCCATCACGTTGGGCGTCTTCCAGACGTTTCAACGCCACAAAACCAGCGCCTTCCGCCGGCACAAGGCCGTCGGCCTCGGCATGGAATGGTCGGCTTTGCCCGGTTTTACTGAGGGCCTGAAGGGCGGTAAAACCGACGTGTACAAAAAGGTCATCGGCGCCATTTACAGCACCGGCCAGCACGGTGTCGGCCGACCCTTCATGAAGCTGGTCGCAGGCCAATTTAATGGCGTAGAGCGAGCTGGCGCAGGCGCAATCGACACAATAGGTCTGGTCGCCCAGACCAAGGGCGTCGCGTAAGAGTGCCGCAGAACCGCCTGACATAAACCGATTGCGGGGATCGGGCGATTCGGCTCCGGTCCAGGCGGCTTCCGCAAAACGGGACATTTCGGAGGTCGGGAAACCAAGGTTTCCAAACACAGCCGTGACTCGCGAGCGATTTACGGCGCCGGATTGAAGGTCTCCAGCATCGGCCAAGGCCTGCCGCGCGGTGTGCAAGACCCACAAAAAGCTTGGGTCAAGCCCGGCCAACGATGCGGCAGGAACGCCGAATCCGTTGGGGTTCCAGACCTTTTCGAAACCGCGGACATAGCCCCCGCGATTCGACCAAGTCTTGTCCGTCGTATCCTGCCCCGGGCGGCACAGAATGTCGGCCGGCGCTCGCCAGCGGTCTGGGTCGACAGCAGAAACAAGGTCGGTTCCAGAAACAACGGCATCCCAGAGTTCCTCGGGGCTAAGAGCCCCGGGTAGAACACAGGCACGCCCGACGATCGCGATGGGTTGAAAATTGGCCATCTAAGTAATGCCGCAGAAGTCGCCACCGAAGTGGCATTTGGAATTATGAACGTGGGCGCATGATGAGTTCGACGTGTTTCATCTCGGCAAGCTGTACGCCGGCCTCGTCGATGAACAACACGTCGGCTGTCGCCTTAGAGGTGCCGGATGCCGTGCAATGTGCAAGGCAGCGAACACGACCTTCTGACGGTGGTTTCGACGATAATCGGAATTCACCGATGGCCATCGGGAGTGCCGACCCACCGAGCTCTTCGCGAGCCCAAAGCAGCAACATCTGAAGCCCACCATCCATGGCAGCTACGTCTGTTTGCCAGTGGTCCCAGGTCCACGAAGCTTGGCGAACACCCTTGGTGTTGCCTTCGATTCCGTCAGGTCCAACGCTGTCGACGTCCAGCAAAACCTGGAAATCATGCGTGTGGAAAAGCACATCCCCGTAGATGGGATTATCTTTCCACGACTGCAGCGTCGTTGTTGCCGGAGTCGAGTTCGCATCGACGTTTTGGGTCTGCGTCATCGAGGCTTGAGCGCGGTAATGCAGGGTGCCGTCAGCGGCTCGGAATTCGAGCTGAAGCGTCAGGTCGCTGCCGTTTTTCACCGGAGCACAGGTCACGACGAACATATCGCCATCGGCGTCGAAATGGTTGAGCCGGATGCCTTTCAGGACCTTCAGATCCTTAATCACCGACAAATGCAGGTCGCGCCGATATGACGAAGCGACTCGGCTGAACCATTCAAGGATCAACGCGACTGGAATCACGGGAGTTCCCGCGATGCAATGGCCCTCAAGGAAGGCATGAGTCTTTGAACTCACGCGAACCTCAAGGGCGAGCGGCTTTCCCAAGTCGTCCGACATCAAAGCTGCAGCACGTGGCTCGCCGCCAAGGACCAGTTCGACCTGGTCTTTTTGTGAGCTCTCCATCTCGTCGGCAAACATGATGGCGCCCAGGTGGAGCGGAATCATCGGCACACCGAGTCGGTCGAAATGAGCCTTCAATTCAGGGCTGACCATTCCGCCTTCCCAAGGTCCCCAACCCAGTGATTTCACCAGCAGGTTAGGCTTGGCTTGAGCCATCGAGGTCGCGACCTTGTTCAGGACTTCGTTGGCCATGGCGTAGTTCGCCTGACCGTTGTTGCCACAGCGGGCAGCAACCGAAGAGAACACACACAGGACCTTCAACGGGTCGAGGTCTGTCGCGGTCAGAAGGGCTCTTAATCCTTCGATTTTGGTGTCGAACACGAAGTCGAAGTCTGCGTCACTCTGTTCGGCAATATATTTGTCGGCCAGAACGCCCGCGCCGTGCACGATGCCTGTGATGGGGCCCCATGTTGCGCGGATTTCGGCGAGCGCGTTTTCGAGCGCCGAGGCGTCGGTCACGCTTGCTGCGACGTAGGTGGCTTTTCCGCCAGCTCCGTCGATTGCAGCAAGGGTAGCTCGGATGTCGCGCCCAGCCAGGATTTTGGAGACTCGCCTGCTGAGGATGGCTGGAGTGATTTTTTCTCCGGCAGCCTTGGCGTCGACGAGCATCACCTGCTTAAGCGCTGCATCGGTATGAGCGTTGTGGCAGTTGGCAGGTTCGGTCTCGAGTGCTGAACGGCCGAGCAAAACGAATTTCGCTTTGGAGCGTCGAGCCCATTCGATGACGCAGCTTGCGGTGACGCCACGTGCGCCGCCCGAGACCACAATCACGTCGTTTTCTCCGATGACGACATTGCCTGTTTCGACATTTGTTTCGACCGATTTAGGGCAGAAACGCTTGCCATTGGCCATCAGTCCGACTTCGATATCAGCGCCGCCGAGCGTGATTTCGTCGGCGATTGCGATCGCGATTTCGTTCACGGCGCGAGTGCCGCGTTCGATGTCGATCGCCTTGACCGTGGCATCAGACCATTCCTGGTCTGCCGTCTTGATAAGGCCGGACAAACCGCCAAGCCATGCGCGTTTGGCAGGCATGGGTGTCAGTCCAAATCCGCCGCCGGTGTCTTGGACAGTGATGAATACGCCGCCGTCTTTCGCCAAGGTGGGGGCAATCGTTCGTGCGACTCGGAAGCCTTCGCGGTTGATGGCGATGGCTTCGTCGTCGTTGCTGACCTGCGACAGGCCACCCAGGTAGATCACGCCTTTGCTGCCTGCAGCGACTTTGTCGTTGTAGTGCGCTTTGACGCCGCGATCTTTGAGTGCGCTGACCAATGCGTTTCCGATGGCCGATTCGCCGGTGACGGTGAAGTCGACGTCGTAGACACCGTGTGCTGCAAGGCCAACCGCTGGCGATTCGGCCAGAGTGAGGGCGAATCGACCAAGGTTGGTCGAACCGTTGGCTTCCATGGCAACCGTGGGCGCCTGCAGGCTAGAGACCGCAGCAATAGTTGGTGCGCCACCCATCAGGCCTTGCATGTAGTTGACGATTTCTTCCAACGTCTTGAGCGCTGCCATCTTGTTGGTGTCGACGTCGGGCATGCCCGGCGCTTGTTCCTGCACAGCGGCCAAGATTTCGACTCGTTTGATCGAATCGATGCCAAGGTCGCCTTCAAGGTCCATCGACAATTCAAGCATGTCTGCCGGGTAGCCGGTTTTTTCGGCGACCGCAGCAAACATCAAGGCGTGGAGGTCGACGGCCGGAGCTTGGTTCGCGGGCATCTTGCCTGCAGGCAGGCTGGAAGCCTGAGCAGGTGCCGCAGAACCCATGAGGCCCTGCATGTAGACGACGATTTCTTCCAACGTCTTGAGCGAAGCCATGCGGTTGGTGTCGACGTCGGGCATGCCCGGCGCTTGTTCCTGCACGGCAGCCAGGATTTCGACGCGTTTGATCGAATCAATCCCCAGGTCGCCTTCGAGGTCCATCGAGAGCTCAAGCATATCTGCTGGGTAGCCGGTCTTTTCGGACACAGCTTCGAACATCAATGCGTGAAGGTCGACGGCGGGAGCTTGGTTCGCAGGCTTGCCCGCAGGCAGGCTGGAAGCCTGAGCAGGTGCCACAGAACCCATGAGGCCCTGCATGTAGACGACGATTTCCTCAAGAGTTTTGAGCGCTGCCATCTTGTTGGTGTCGACGTCGGGCATGCCCGGCGCTTGTTCCTGCACGGCAGCCAGGATTTCGACTCGTTTGATCGAATCAATCCCCAGGTCGCCTTCAAGGTCCATCGACAACTCCAGCATTTCTGCGGGGTAGCCGGTTTTTTCAGCGACGGCTGCAAACATCAATGCGTGCAGGTCGACAGCTGGGCCGGCCGGCGTCTGGGCTGAAACCTGTGCCGGAGCAACAGCAACCGAGCCCATCAGGCCTTGCATGTAGACGACGATTTCCTCAAGGGTCTTCAGCGCTGCCATTTTGTTGGTGTCGACGTCAGGCATGCCTGGCGCTTGTTCCTGAACGGCGGCCAAGATTTCGACTCGTTTGATCGAATCGATGCCAAGGTCGCCTTCAAGGTCCATCGACAACTCAAGCATTTCTGCGGGGTAGCCGGTTTTTTCGGCGACAGCAGCAAACATCAAGGCGTGGAGGTCGACCGCTGGGCCTTGGTCCGCGGGCATCTTGCCCGCGGGCATCTTGCCCGCATCTGCTTGCGCCGCAATCGCAGGGGGCACAGGCAGGCTGGAAGCCTGCGTAGCAGTCGCAGCCGGCGTACCGCCACCGCCCATCAGGCTTTGCATGTACGTGACAATCTCGCCCAAGGTCCGCAACGACGCCATGGTCGTCGCATCCACGGCAGGAAGGCCAGGAACGCGTTCCTGCACAGCGGCCAAGATTTCGACGCGCTTGATCGAATCGACGCCGAGGTCGTTTTCGAGGTCCATCGTGATGTCGAGCATCTCCATCGGGTAACCGGTCTTTTCGGCCACTGTCTGCAGCATGGCAGCGTTCACGTCGCCCACAGGCGCGCCCGTCGACGGAATTACGGCCGCCATTGGAGCCGCGGCGTGTGAGCCCACCGAAGTCGGAATCACGGAAGCCGTCTGCGGAATCGCGAATTGCTGAGGAGCCTGCGCGAATTGCTGAGGAGCCTGCGCGAATTGCTGAGGAGCCTGCGCGAATTGCTGAGGAGCCTGCGCGAATTGCTGAGGAGCCTGCGCGAATTGCTGAGGCTGAGCCGCAAAGCCGTTTGGCTGAGTTCCACCAAGTGCAGCGAAGCTGGACTGGATGGTCTGCATGAAGCTCGACTGCGACTGCGACATCGCATGCTGGAAAGCCATCAACGCCATCGCATTCTGCTTTTGAGCTTCCTGCCAGGTCGCGAGCCACTCGGGTGAGTGATTCGCCGATTGCATCGCCTGAGGGGCAAATGTCTGACTCTGCATAGGCTGTTGCATCGCCTGCGCGGGCCGAGCCTGTATTGGGGCCTGAGGTTGAGCCGGGGCTTGTGCCGCCATCGGCGCACGCGCAGCCGGGGCATTTACACTTGCAGGCTTGGGCGCAGGCGCTGCAGCGATTGCAGGCGCTGCAGCGATTGTTGGCGCTGCCGCAAGGGCAGGGCGTGGAGGGTTAGGCTTGGGCAACGCCGCTGCACCACCTTTTGGTGGGTAGGCTTTGTCGTAGTTGGCACCATCGATGCCAATCGCCAATTTCGGCTTGGGCATCGCTTCAACGTCGACCGGCTCGCCGTAACCTTCCCAGATCGCGTCGAGGTTCAGTTTGACACCGGCTGCCGAAAGCGACGCCAGGGCGCGGAAGAATGACTCGACGCCGTTTTTGCTGCGTCGATCCGTTGAGACAGCAACATGTGGGCGGTCACCCAGAATTTGCCCAGCGAGTTTGGTCAAAACCGAACCAGGACCCACCTCGATGAACACGCGAATGCCGGCGGCATACATGCTCTCGACGAGCTGCACGAAGCGGACAGGGTTCGCAATCTGGCGACCCAATCGGTCACGCATGGCCTTCGCGTCGGCCTCGTAAGCAGCGGCAGATTCGCCTGACCATACCGGCAGGTTGGCTTTCTTGAAGGCGATGTCGTCAAGGAACGCGCTGAACGGCTTGACGCTCTCCGATACCACCGGCGAATGGAACGCGGTCGAAACAGCCAGAGGTTTGAAGGTCACACCGCGCGCGGTGAACTGCGTCTCTGCGGATTTGACGCCTTCGACGGTGCCTGAAATCACGACTTGATCGGGTGCGTTATGATTTGCCACAACGACATTTGGATCGTTGAGGTCTTTCAAAACGGACTCGACGATGTCGATCGTCGCAGACACCGCCGTCATGGCGCCGGGCACCTCTGCTGCAGCAGCCATCAACTCGCCGCGCTTACGTGCGACGCGAAGCATGTCTTGTTCTGATAAAACGCCGGCTGCATGCAACGCGGTGACTTCGCCGAAGCTATGTCCCGCAAAAGCCGCTGGCTTAACGCCAAGTGCGTTCATCATCTGCAGTGCGGAAAGGCTGGTGCAGCCAATCCCGGGCTGTGCCCACTCTGTGGCACGAAGGGCGTCCTCGTCGGCAACACGTTCTTCGTCCGAAAAACGTGGAATCGGGAACACGACTTCGTGAAGGTGTTTTCCACCAAAATCCATGTCGGCCGAGGCGTCCCATGGAGCAATAGCGCGGTCGAACGCCATGGCGAGGTCCGCACCCATGTTCACGTACTGGCTGCCTTGGCCGGGGAACATGAACGCTGCGTCGCCTTCAGTCTTTGTAAAGCTGACCACGGTTCCGTCGGGCGTTTCAAAACCAGCGGTTGGGTTTTTCTGAAGCATGCCAGCGGCGCGCTCCAGCTTCTTGGTCAGGTCCGCTTTGTCGGCGGCCACAAGTGCCAATCGAACAGGAGCAGAAGTGTCAAAGCTCTGCTGAGAATCCCATGCAATCCGCTCGATGCTCGACAACGTTTTGGTGCGCGCGCTGAGCTCAAGAGCTGATTTCGCCAAGGCTGGGCCGTCGGCTGCGCTCAAGGTGATGAGTTCAACCGGCATCGTGCGCTGACGTTTTTGGCGGTTGGCGCCCGAAAATTCTTCGAGCGTGACGTGGAAGTTCGAACCGCCAAATCCAAACGCAGAAACACTGGCGCGGCGTGGATGGTCGCTGCCACGGATCCAAGGGCGCGCCTGGGTGTTCACGTAGAACGCTGACTCGGTGATTTCGAGTTTGGCGTTGAGTTTGTCGACCTTGGCGGTCGGCGGAAGGACTTTGTGGTGCAATGCCATCACGGCTTTGAACAAGCCGGCCGCGCCTGCAGATGCCTTGGTGTGGCCAATTTGTGATTTCACCGAACCAATGGCGCACCATTGTTTGTGTTCGTCGTCGGTCTTGAAGACCATCTTCAAACCGTTGAATTCAGCGACATCGCCAGCTTTGGTGCCGGTGCCGTGGGCTTCAACCAATTCAACGCTTTTGGGCGTGTATCCCGCGTGTTCGTAGGCCCGAGTGATCGCCTTGGCCTGACCTTCGGAAACCGGCGCGTAGACGCTCTTTGAGCGACCGTCAGAACTTGCCCCAATGCCGCGAAGCACAGCGTAGATGCGGTCTCCGTCGCGTTCTGCGTCGTCGAGTCGCTTCAGAGCGACCATGCCCAGGCCTTCGCCGAGCATGGTTCCGTCTGCCTGGTCCGAAAACGGCCGGCAATCGCCGCTTGGGCTGAGCGCGGGCGTCTTGCTGAAACACGTGTACATGAAGATGTCGTTGAGCGTGTCGACACCGCCCGCAATCACCATGTCCGAATCGCCGAGGTAGAGATCTTGGACGGCCATTTGCATCGCCGAGAACGTCGAGGCGCAAGCAGCGTCGGTCACGCAGTTGGTGCCACCAAGGTCAAGCCTATTGGCGATTCGTCCTGCAACCACGTTGCCCAAAAGGCCCGGGAAGCTGGATTCCTGCCATGGCTGATAATGGTCGCCAATTCGCTGACAAATCTGCTGAACGTCGTCTTCTGGCACGCCGTGTTCACGCAGCGACTTCACCCAGATTGGGCGCTGAAGGCGAGAAACCATCGTGGCAAGGAGTTCTTGAGCCGAGGTCACACCCAAAATGCAAGAGATCCGCGAGCGGTCCATCGTTGCAAACTGGTCGCCGGCAGCATCACGAAGCACCTGCTCTGCCACGATCAACGCGAGCAATTGCGAGGTGTCGGTCGCTGGAATGATGCTTGGTGGGATGCCCCAGCCGATCGCGTCAAAGTCGACTTTGCTTAGGAATCCACCGCGGTTCGCATAGGTCTTGTCTGGAGCCGTCGGGTCGGGATCGTAGAAATCCTCGACCAACCAATGGCTCTCCGGAACGGTCGTCAGGAGGTCCTTGGCCGACAAGATGTCTCGCCAGAACCCCTGAGCATCGCTCGAGCCGGGGAAAAGGGCGGAAACACCAACTACTGCGATTGGGGGACGTTTGCTCAGTTGTCGATCTACCATGACACTCGTCGCGAAATAGGGCTGCTCAGGTGAGCGGCCGTGGTTTGAACTCAAATGCTTGTGTGGGGACCGGAGCCCCAAATGTTCTAAGTTGTTGGGCGCGGGTTGCTACACCTGCGCCTTCCATCAAATTCCTTGCAACCTGAACCACCGTGCGGTTCTCAGGCTGTTCAAGGAAGGTGCCCTGGGTCCACGTATTAAACGCGCCCATGGCGGGGCCGCACCAGATCTGGAAATCTGAAGCGCGGTCATTCATGCCGTTGATGGCCCAACGGCTGGACTGTCCCAGATATGCCCTGAAAACGAGGGCCATCTGGTGTTTCGGGTCAGATTCTGCGCGCTCAACCTCGTGTGGGTCGCGCGCAATCCAGTAGTCACGGGTGGCTTGCCACGCTTCGCGAAAGGTCTGGCGCAAAATCTTGGATTCGGTTTGCTCACGCTGATCCGCTGGGATCGCGTCAAGCGAAGGATAGGTGCGGTAGAGATCGTAAAGCTTGCGTGCGCGTGACGCGAACATCGTTCCGCGTTTCAGAACCTGCACGTCCACGCCCATTTCGAACATGTCAGCAGCTGGTGCCATCATGACATCAGCCATATCGGCCTTGGCCAACATGTCTTTGCCGCTGGCATCAAGGCCAGACTCGATGCACGCCTGATTCACAGTGCCTGTGAGCACAAAGGCCGCGCCCATTGCAAAGGCTGCGGCTGCAGCTGATGGAACTCCAATTCCGCCAGCAGCACCAATTCGGATGGCACGGCGATAACCTTGTTCCTGCGCGATTTGGTCGCGCAGCTGCATGATGATCGGGAACAACACTGTCAGCGGACGGTTATCTGTGTGGCCGCCGGAATCTGACTCGACGATGATGTCTTCGGCGATCGCCACATGTGCAGAAAGCTCGGCTTCCTGTGCGGTGATCAGGCCGCCGTCCAGAAGTTTTTGGACGATATTTCTGGGCGCGGGCTCAAGGAATTTGCGAGCGACTTCAGCACGCGAAATTTTGGCGAAGACCTGATTCTTACGCGTGATATTTCCTGCGGCATCCAGACCAAGGCCGGTGATCGCGTAGCGCACGATCGACGGTGTGAGGCTCATGAATGCTGCGGCTTCGACACGTTTCACGCCTTCGCGGATGTACAGGTCAGCCGTGGCCGCTTCAACGGTGGGTTCACTCGGCGAGTGAATCAGGTTGCAGCCCCAAGGGGTGGCGTCGCCGAGCTGGGCTTTAAGCTCCAGAACGGCTTTTTCGATCTGATCGACGTTCAGCCCAGCGGCGCCAAAAAATCCTAAAAAGCCGTTGCGGGGCATCTCGACCACGATGCGTGTGGTCGCGATGCCGTTGGCCATGGCCCCAGACACGTAAGGGAATCGTGTTCCGTGGACTTCGTTGAACGTGCGGTCGCCCAGCCACTCGGGATAGAGCGCAGGCAACCAACCCAACATCTTGTATTGAGCCGATCCGGCGACGGGCTGAAGGTTAACGCCTTCAAATGCCACGCCAATTGCGCCTGTGGTGGGGGACTGGATCACAAAGACAGGATTGCGGAAATTCTGGGCCGCAATCGAAAGTGCATCGGCCTCAAAAGAAGGCTCGACGGTCAAATAACAAAGGGCATCAAAGGATGCGCCGACATTCGAAACTGCACTTTCGTTCATGAAGAGATCCACGGCTTAGCTTGCGTTTGCCTTCCGGTGAAACTAAGAAAGTGCCACCCAGTGGCATTTCCGAGTCGCGGGGATCTACCAGTTCGACGGCAGGATTGCCAGCCTTGAACTACAAAAGGAGCGAATTTTGGAATCCTCGGAACTTGGACTGCGCGAGCAAAAAAAGGCCATGGCCCGAGCCAACGCGCTCGATGTGGCGCACGTCCTCTTTCGTGAGAAGGGCTTCGATCAGACCACCCTCGAGGATATCTGCGCCGAAGCTGGAATCTCTAAACGCACGTTTTTCCGCTACTTTAAGGACAAGGAGTCCCTTGTCTTCCCCAACCGCGACACTCGCCTGGAAGCCTTTCGCGGCTTCCTTCAGATGTATGGCGATGCGGACAACCCATTCGAAGTTCTGCGCGTCGCCACCAAGGTCTTTTCGACCGAGTACAACTCGAATTCAGACAAGATTCTGGCTCAACAGGTGCTTATTAACTCCTCCGGAGCACTTCGCGCACGAGAATCAGAGATCGACCGGGATTGGGAGCTGGAAATCGCCGCCGCGTTTGGCCGTCGTTCGGCGCCTGGACGCCCCAACGAGCTCTGGGCTGCCGTCGCCGCCGGCGCGGTGATGGGAGTAGTCCGGGCAACCATGCGGCAGTGGTTCGCCCATGGGTGTCTGGAAGACCTCAACGAGCTTGGGCAGATGGCCATCGACTCGCTGGAGCGAGGCTTCCCGGAACGGCTGGTGCCGGCAGTGAGCGGTGAGCAGTCGGCAGTGAGCAGTGAGCAGTGAGCAGTTTGGTGCGGAACACGGGCAATTGGGACGCCTGGGCTGTGATTGAACCCCGTGGCAGGAGCCGAGATGAAAAACGATGACGACGTGTTAGTCAGTCAATCATCGCAAGCGATTTGGGATCGTAAGGCCAGTTTTTGGGACGAGAACATTGGTGCAGAAGGCAACTCCTTTCATCGGACTTTGGTTTCACCTGCGGTCAGGCGACTGCTTGATATCAGGCAAGGCGAGCGTGTCTTGGATGTGGCTTGCGGCAATGGGCAGTTTTCGCGCGAGTTGGCTGGACTTGGGGCAGAGGTGCTCGGCATCGACTTCTCTTCGACGTTCTTGAGTCGAGCCCGCGCACATTCAGAGCTGCTCCCACCGGAAGTTACACAGCGAATCACTTACCAACAGGTCGATGCTACAGACGAAGAGGCTCTGCTCTCGCTTGGCGCGGCGGGTTCTTTTGACGCGGCTGTGTGCAATATGGCGTTGATGGATATGCCTACGATTCTGCCGCTCATGCAACCATTGATGAATCTGCTCAGGCCTGGTGGACGTTTCGTTTTCGCGACCTCCCATCCGTGCTTTAACCGGTTGGGGACGACGCATGTGGTCGACGAGGTGGACTCAGATGATGGCAAACATCTTGTGTATTCGTTGAAAATACCGCGCTATTTGACGCTTCAAAGTGGCAAGGGAGTCGGCATCCGTGGTGAACCTGAGCCCCATTATTATTGGGATCGCCCGCTTCACGCGCTGCTTGCGGACGCTTTTAGCGCAGGTTTTATGCTGGATGGGATGGAGGAACCGGCATTTCCTCCGCAGGCCGCGCAGAACAACGTTTTGGGGTGGGGCGGGAAGTTTTCGGAGTTTCCGCCCATAATTGTGGGGCGGTTGCGGCGAGCTGGGTGATTTATCCGCAGGCGGACCGGTCGCAAAGCGAGGCTGGAGAGCCTGGCGGACCCGGTCGCAAGGTCGCAAAGCCAAGCTGGATCCTGACGGACCGGTCGCAGGGTGGCAACGTAGGCCGTGCGGCCTGCATACCGCGTCACAGCGACTGATAACCGATAACTGACAACCGACAACGACCTAACGCCGGCGGCGGAAAAAGAGTCCCAAGAGTCCCAAGAATAGGACTGTCAGACCGCCGGATCCGTCGGCTGACGAACATCCACCGCCGATCTCGAAGCCCAAGGCGTTTCTTACCGTGAAGGTCGTCTTGCTGATGCTGGTGTTGCCGGCTTCGTCGGTGGCTCGCACCTCGAGGGTATGCGGCGCCGGCTCGATGCCAGAAATATTCAGACTCCAGTTGCCGGCTTCGTCGGTGGTGGTTTTTCCGACCTCCTCGCCGTCGATCACGACGACGATCACGGCGCCGGGTTCAGAGGTTCCGCTGACCGAGGTGGGGGGTGTCGTTAGGATTTCGCGGTCTGCGGGCGAGTCGACGGTGAGCGCTGGGGCGCTCGTGTCGATTGAGAAACCGACGATGATTTCGTTGATTCCATCGGAGACCGAGACGGTGTGTTCACCGTCGGTCAAATCGGCTTCTGGCTGGTATTCCCATTTTCCGTCCGCATCGACCTCAACGTCGACCGGCTCGCCGTCGTCGATTGAAAGCTGAAGCGTCGAATTGGCAACGCCCGTGCCTTGAATCTTGGGTGTGGCGGTGGCCAATACGTCGCCTTCTTGCGGCGTCAGGATGGTCGGGCCAGGAATCAGCGTGCAGTTCAGGCCGTCACCGTCGAATCCTTGTTTGCATTCGCAAGTGAAGGAGCCAGGGGTGTCGATGCATTCGGCGTTGTCGTCGCATTCCGTGACCTCTTCGAGGCATTCGTTGATGTTGGTGCAGACGCTCCCGTCGCCGTTCGTGTCGACATAACCACGTGGGCAGACGCTGCAGGTGAAGGAGCCGGGTGTATTCGTGCATTCGACAAGTTCGTTGCAGTTGTCGGTCATCAAGGCGCACTCGTCGATGTCCTGACACACGGTTCCGTCGCCATTTACGTCGGTGTACCCATCAGGGCAGGCCGAACACGTAAACGCGCCGACCGTGTTGGTGCAGGTGACCTCGGCCGCGCAAGTGGCGGGTAGCAAACATTCATCGATGTCTTCGCAAAGGCTTCCGTCGCCATTCACGTCCGAGTATCCCGCGGGGCACATTCCGCAGATGAATCCGCCGCTGACGTTGGTGCAGGTGAGGAGGACATCGCAATTATCCGAGCCCAATAGGCATTCGTCGATGTCGTCGCAACGCGTTCCGTCGCCGTTGACGTCGGTGTAGCCGGTGGGGCAGGGCGTACACGAGAACGAACCAGTGCTATTGACGCATAGGACCTCGTCCGAACAGGTGTCGGTCCCTACGATACATTCGTTGATATCGGTGCACAGGGTTCCGTCACCGTTGACGTCGGTGTAGCCGACAGGGCAAGCGGAACATCCATAGGTCCCAGGAGTGTCGGTGCACAGCACTAGGGCGTCGCATGCATCGGTTCCGAGGGCGCATTCGTCGATGTTCTGGCACAGCGTTCCGTCGCCGTTGACGTCGGTGTAACCGGCCGGACAAGTCGAACAGGTGAAGAGCCCTGGGGTGTTGGCGCATACGACCAAATCATCACAATTGTCGGTTCCGACCAAACACTCATCGATGTCGTCGCAGAGCGTTCCGTCGCCGTTCACGTCGAGATAACCCGCAGGGCAGGCGTCGCAAACGAAGCTTCCTGGCGTGTTGTTGCAGGCCACCACCGCGTCGCAATTGTCGATGCCGTTGTCGCATTCGTTTATGTCGGTGCAACGTGTTCCGTCGCCGTTGATGTCGAAGTACCCGGCTGGGCATGAGCCGCACGTGAAGGTTCCCGCAAGATTGGAGCAGACGACCAAATCGTCACATTTGTCGGTGCCCAACGCACACTCATCAAGGTCTTCGCACAGGGTTCCGTCGCCGTTGGTGTCGCGATAGCCCGCAGGGCAGCTGCCACAGTCGAAGCTGCCGGCGCTGTTGGTGCATGTGACCAAAATATCGCAATTATCCGTGCCAAGCACACACTCGTTGAGGTCGTCGCAGCGTGTTCCGTCGCCGTTCGTGTCGAGGTATCCGGCCGGGCATGCGCCGCAGGTGAAAGAGCCGACGTTATCGATGCAAGTCACGAGATCGTCGCATGTATCGGTGCCCAGAACGCATTCGTCGATATTATCGCATTGCGTGCCGTCGCCGTTTACATCGAGGTAGCCAGCGGGGCATTGACCGCACGAAAAGGTGCCGGGTTGGTTCACGCACGTGAGCAGCGTGTCGCAGGGAAGAAGAAGGCATTCGTTGATATCGAGGCACACTGTTCCGTTGCCGTTGACGTCGGTGTATCCGGCCGGGCAAGACCCACAGGTAAACCCGCCTGGAGTGTTGGAGCAGGTGACCACGGCGTCGCAATTATCGGTGTTGATGGCGCACTCGTTGATGTCGAGACATTGCGTTCCATTGCCGTTCACGTCGTCGTAACCCGCCGGACACGAGCCGCACGTGAACGATCCCGGTGTGTTGGTGCAGGTGACCAAGGCATCGCAATCATCGGTGCCAAGCGTGCATTCATTGATGTCGTTGCAGGTGGCTCCGTCGCCCGTGTAACCGGCTTTGCAGGTGCAATCGAAACCAAGGCTGGTGTTGGCGCAGGTGGCGTTGACGCTGCAATTATCGAGGCCGAGCAAACACTCGTCGATGTTGACGATGAAGGTCGAGGTTGTCGTCGAGGTGTTGCCAGCCGCATCGGTTGCGGACGCGACGACCGCGTGTGTGGCGGCCGACAAAGCAGCGGGGACCGGGTATGACCATTGGCCCGTGGCAGATACCGAAACCAGAATCGGTGGACCGCCGTCGATCGAGATCCGCACGGTTGAACCGACTTCTGCACTGCCTGAAATCGTGGGCGTCAAGTCGGTGATGACCGAGCCATTTGCCGGCGAAATCACGGCCACCGAGGGCGACAGCGTGTCTTGAATGAAGCTCGAAGACGTCGAAGAGGTCAATGTTCTGAAGGTCGCGTTGGCGATGACCGAGTGCGGTCCATCATTCAGAGTTTGTCCCAGATTGGCCGTCCATGCCCCGGTGATGAGGTCGGCCACGACCATAATAGCCGTGCCGCCATCCACCTGGACGCTGACGGTCGCACCGGGTTCAGCAGCGCCAGAAATCGACGACGTCGGAGTGTTGACCATCGCGCCGTCTTGGGGAGACAGAATCATCACAAAGAGGGCTGTGTCGTCACGATCCAGGAAGTTCGGGATGCCGTCGCCGTCGGTGTCGTCGTCGAACCAATTGCCGTTGCCGTTGGTGTCTTCGAGTCGTGTCGCAACGCCGTCATCGTCGTCGTCGGGGTCATTATAATTGGGGAGACCGTCGCCGTCGGTGTCTTCGTCAAGGACCTTGTCGCCATTCAGGTCTTCCAGACAATTCGAGACGCCGTCGTCGTCACTGTCGATGCAAAAAGGGTCGGAAATCAATGCACCAATCGTGGTGCCGATTCCGCCTAGATCTGAAGCGAATGCATTGTCGTTGTTGCCGCTGGCGACGATGATTCGAAGCTCATCGCCCGGGAACACGCCGCCTTGGGCTAGGGCGGCCCAGGTGACTGCGTAATCCAAGAAATAATCGTCGTTCGTCGAAAAACAGCCCGGTGCGGGGGCGCTCGCCTGTGCACACGCCTGAACCACACGCCCTAGGCTCGTGAAGGTGCCAAGGGAATTGACAATTTCGGACGAATCGCTTGGTGAGCCGAGTGTGCCTTGGACGGTGTTGATTTGAACCGACACGTCGTCAGGGTTGTTGATGCCCGAAACCATGCTCAGGGCTTCGTAATCCGAGAAATCATTGTCGGTGTCAAAGAGGACGCCCCACGAAAACGGCGCAATCCCACCATTGCCTTTGAGGGGCGTGGAGTTTAGCCGGATGCGTGTGTAGAGGTACGTCGCGTCGGCAGCCATGAACACGGCGGGCCGCACCGCATCGCCCACGATATCGCGTTCCTTTTGGCTGTCGCCAACCACGTCGCCTACCGGAGCGGTGACGTTATTGACCGTTCGGACAATCGGTATCCACGCGCTATCTGCCGGAAATGTTTGAGCATACGCGATATTGGAAAACGCAAAGATCGCGAGCAAGAGCGTCAAAACAGACACTTTTTTCATCAGGCACTCCAGTCAGACATCAAGCTTCGTGACCGAAATTTCGCACGAATTGCCGAAAACGTCACTAAAAAGGCCCGGTTTCTTCGGCCTTAGGTGTCGTCTTCGATTGACGGATCGCCACAGATTAGGCACGTAAAAGCCCATTCATGGAGGCAGTATATGAATTCGATTAGACGCGGCACGGCGCTTTGCAATTGTACTCTCGAGGATCATCCTCCGCTGATGATTGCGCTTACAGGTGGCCCTGGTGCCGGAAAAACAGCAGTTCTAGAGCTCGCGACGCGGACCTTCTGTAAACACATCGTGGTGTTGCCCGAAGCAGCGTCGATCATTTTCGGAAACGGCTTTCCGCGCAAAAACGGAGACATCGCCAAAGCCGCACAGCGCGTGATTTTCCATTGGCAGCGTGAGATCGAACACGTGATTCTTGCGCACGAGACCGACGTCGCGGCGATTCTTTGCGATCGTGGGACCGTCGACGGGTTGGCGTATTGGAATGGTCCAAAGGAAACGTTTTTTGATCAGTTCGGCACGTCGTTGGCCGAAGAAACATCGCATTATGCGGCGGTTGTGCACCTTCACACGCCGGACCGAAAGAACGGCTACAACAAACAAAACGAACTTCGGAACGAGACCCCCGAAGAAGCGCAGATCATCGACGAGCACATCTTCGAAGCGTGGCGATTGCACCCCAATCGGATCGAAGTCCACAACACCCCGGACTTCCTCGATAAAGCCACGACTGCCCTGCAGATTGTACGTGACCTGATTCCTGATTGTTGTGACTCAGTGAAGTAAGCATAAAAAAAGGCGCGCCGTAGGGCGCGCCTTTTTTGATTCTTGGCAACGCTCAGTTTGGTTTAACCGCGCCCAGAGTGCAGCTCAGCGTGTTGGTTGCGGCGTAGTCGGTCGTGTCCGCGACGCGCTTTTCAACACAGTACCCTGCGGTCTGATTCACGGTGTTACCTGTGAAGTCAAAGCCGGTATCTTTGTTGATTTGAATGCCGAAGTCGGCGCAGTCACTGATCGTTGAATTACGAATGAACGAGGAGCCGGTCGTGGCGCCGCTGACGATGAGTCCGGCCCAAAAACCGCTGGCAGCCGTGGCTCCTACGAATTCCACACCCTCGGCCTCGATCGTCATGTCTTTGCCGGCCCATCCAAGGTCCCAGTATTTGTCTGGACCAAATTCAATGCGCGTTCCTGACTCGATCTGCACCGAAGCGGTGTCGTTGTTGTAGAGGTTATCGGAGAGACGATAGGGGACGCTCAGTTTCGAGATCTGGCCGCCCACTGCAAAGGCGCCGTTGGTGATTTCGACATATGCCGTCCCTGTTCCGTAGGAACCTCCAAGCGGCAAGCTAAACAACGCCCCCGCTTCGATCTTCGCTGATGGGCCCTCGGTGTCCTCGATGACCAAATTATTCGAAGCTTCGCTCAGACCGTCATGATTGATCCAGATTGAAGCGGCCTGATTATTCGCCAACGTCACGTGGTCGAGTGTGACAGGCGAATTCACACGGAGCGCGACTTCGTCGGCCGCCCCAGCGTCCATGATTTGTACGAACTTAAGAGAGCTTGTGGTCGCGACCGGCGCGTCCAAAAGAATGCCCGTCCAATGGCCGGGTTCTTCGGTCGAGCCACGAAACACGATCGGGTCTGCTTCGGTGCCGTTGAATTGCAACGTGGCGGCTTTTCCGGCCCAACCCAACACGATTTCCTTGTCGACACCGACGTTGAAGCGCACGCCTGCATCGACTGTCATGGTGACGTCTGTGTTGTTGTAGAGGCCTTCGGCGATCAAGTAGGGGATGGCGGCCTGATGCCAGGTCACATCAGTGTCGACGGCATCGAAATCGACCGCGACGTAGTTCTTGGTGTTGGTTTCGAACGTTCCGCCGAGCGGGAAGTTGGTGACGGCGAGCGCATTGGTCAACGAGACCGCTGGGCCGGCGGAATCCGTCACGCTGAGGTTTTCCGAGCCGGCTTTGAACGATGCCGACGCAAGACCGATACCGGCCGAACCTTCGACCGTGACATTTTTGAAGGTGATTCCGCGTTCGCTCAAGTTGTTGATCGCGGGCGCGTCGCCTCCACCAGCATTTCTCACAATCACGTGGTCCAGGATGGTGTTGCTGGCCACGGCAGGGCTCAAAAGCAATCCTTCCCAGTGCCCAGGTTCATCGGTCGTACCCTCAAAAATGATTGGGTTTGCCTCGGTACCCACGGCGTTGAGGGTGGCATCTTTACCGGCCCAACCCAGCTCGAATGACTTATCGACGCTGACTTTGAACACGGTTCCAGGACGGACGGTCACCGTCGCGGTGTCTGAGTTGTAGACGTTCTCCTCGATGAGGACCGTTCCGCAAAACGTGATGTCTCCCGTGATTTTGCCGTCAAACGCGCCCTGGACGTCGGTGTCGAGGCAATCAGGCGAGGTATTATTTGTGTTGTTGTTCGTGCCGGTATTATTGTTCGTGTCGTCTGCGGTAGTGCCGCATCCGCCAGCGATCATTGCGGCTAGAGATAACGAAAGGTAACGGTTCTTCATATGCGGTCTCCTGAGGTCTGTTGAATCTGGACATGGTTTAGACCAGAACATAGATCGCTGGTCAAGATCGTGTGAGAGTGTTTAAGTGCCTTACAGAGACGACTTAATTTGTCCGTTATTCAAACAAGTGACTCCCAAGAAAGCCCCCTGGCGTACCCACGAATCGCAGCGATTGCCTGCGTGGCAATGGCCGGAGTCGCCTACCAGGTGGCACTCGTGCGCCTGCTTTCAGTCGTGCTTTGGTACCATTTTGCATTCCTCGTGGTTTCGTTGGCGGTGCTCGGATTTGGGCTTTCTGGGGTTCTGCTTGTGTTGCGCCCGACGCTGACCAGAAATGATGGATTTGAGGCAAGGGCGTCCAATATCGCCCATTTGCTCTCGGCGTCGGTTCTTGGTGGCTACCTTACGCTTGCCGCGGTTCCCTTCGATCCGTTTCGGATTGGGACCGAACCCATCCAGCTTGTGTGGGGGGCGGTCTTTGTCATCGCGATGATGGTTCCGTTTTTGTTGAACGGTCTTTTTGTGGGGATGTTGCTGGTCAACGGCGCTGCTCAGGCAGGCCGCCTTTATGCTGCAGATCTCATGGGAGCCGGTTTGGCGGCGCTGGCGACGCTGGTGCTTTTTTCATTTGTCGGTGGAGAAGGAGCATTGCTCGGGGCTGGCGTCTTTGCGGCCCTTGGAGGTTTTTTCATCGACCGGAAAGGCCGAAGTCTCGTCGTCCTTGCCGTCGCTATGGTCGCGATGTTTGTGCTGCCGCACTTCTTAGGCCTGAGAATCACGCGCGACAAGCTCTACGAGGGCGAGGAGATTGCGCAGCTTCTGCAGGACCCTGTCCGTAATCTGGAGACGCGCTGGAACTCTTTATCCCGCGTGGATGTGGTCTCTACCCATCCCATGGAACGCGCCATTTTGATCGATGCCGGTGTCGCCGTTACCCGACTTCCGCGAATCAGCCGTCCCATTTCATCGTATCAACCGATTCGTGATTTTACCTGCCTTGGTTTTTCGCTGATGGAGGCGCCAAGTGTCGTCGTACTGGGCTCGGGAGGAGGCTGGGAGGTCGCATGCGCGCTGACCCACGGCGCCTCGAAAGTCACGGCCATCGAGTTGAACCCCGCGATAACCGGTCTGGTCAAAGAATCTCAATCGGAATGGACCGGCCATGTTTTTGCCGACCCTCGCGTTGAGTTGGTCACGGCCGAAGCGCGAGCGTATCTGGGGCAACAGAAGCAGCAGACCTGGGACGTGATCGAAAGCGCACACACGATCTCGAATTCAGCGTCGGCCAGCGGGGCGATGAACCTTGCGGAGTCCTACACGCTGACCGTTGAAGCGTTCACGTTATATCTGGAGCGCTTATCTGACCGTGGCGTCGTTTTCATGACTCGGCCCGAGTCCCAGATTCCACGCGTCATCGCCAACGCGGCCGAGGCCCTGCGCAATAAAGGGCTTTCGCCAGAAGAGCGAATGGTCGCTGTGCGGCTTCGTTCGTCGGCGCCCCCAGGCAAGGAGTTCACAGCGGGTGTCCTGATTGCGCGCGACCCCAAGGTGCTTTTGAATATCCGGGCCAAGGTCGAGGCACACGGCGGAGAAATCCTGTGGGGCGATGGTGTGGCCAATCCCCTATTGGCCAAAGCGTTTCGCCCGGGGACCTTTCCGTTGGCCACCGACGACCGGCCGTTCTTTCAGTTTCGGGGCTCGTGGTTTGATCTGAATCGTGACGATTTTTCCCGCGTCTTTTCAGCAGGTTCCGAGGGACGTCTGGCCCTTGAGGACGCGCCTGTCGGCGAGGTGTCGCTCTTGGTGTTGCTGGTCGTGGTGGTGGTTTTTTCTGCAGCTGCGATTTCGATTCCCTTGTGGATTCGGCGCGAAATCTGGAGCGGAGACGTTCGTTCGTTGTCTCATGTCGCGGTGTATTTTGCAGCGCTTGGTTTTGGCTACATGTACGCCGAGCTCGGGCTGGTGCACCGGCTGGGTGTGTTTTTGGGGTCGCCAACCGTGACGTTTGGGGTGGTGGTTGCCGGGTTGTTGATTTGTTCGGGTGTGGGCTCGGCCGTGTCCCAACGCCTGCCAACTGAATGGGCGCGAAGGGTCGTTATGGGGGCCGGTGTGACGCTCTTGGTTCTTGGGCAGGCCTCTCATGCCGTCGTGCCGATCGCTTTGGCCTCGGGCACCTGGGGCGCCGTGTGGGGCTCGCTGATATTTGTGGTCCCGATTGGTTTTGTGCTGGGCATGCCGTTCCCCATTGGGATGCGCATGTTGCACGGGCATCGGAGCTCGTTGCTCCCAGTCGCCTGGGGCGTCAATGGTTTTGCGAGCGTTTTGGCTTCCGCGACCTCGATCTTGATCGCCACGGAATTGGGCTTTGCGTCCCTGCTCGCCGCAGGGGCGCTAGCCTACTTCGTTGCGGCCGTAGCCGTGTCGAATTCTGAAACCTAAGTCTCATCCAGAATAAGCTATTTCTTTGGGGCTTTGCAGGTGCAGCGTTTGTCTTTTGGCACGTTAGAAAGCACTGATTCGATGTGCATTCCGCAGCCGGCATAGGTAGGTTTTCCGCATTTTGAACAATTTACTCGAACACACATGATGGACCTCCTTAATGGTCTTTCAGTCTCGTAATATAGCTATTTCAAGTTATGTGCCAGATCTTCGGCACTTCTGATGCTGTCATGTTTTAATACGCCGAGATCCCGCTAGGCTGTGATTTGAGGCTACATCGAAACGTAGGGTGGAAGCCTGCGAACCAAGGCGCAGTCAGGGCAGGAAGCCGGCGAACCAAGGCGCAGGTGAGGACTGGAAGCCCCCGAACCAAAGTCGACCAGCAAGACCGGCCATCCGACGGTGTGCTGCAACGTCCGTTGCAACTTAATCGTGGTTTTTCACCGTCGGAGGCACGACCGACCCACTGGCCTGCAACTCCAGTGCTTCTGGGTGTTTCAGGTAATGGTCCCGCACCACCTGAGCCAAAGCACTGCGATGGTTGGCATCGATTTCCGTCCCAGTTTCTGGAAGGATTGCGACGATATTCCTTAGCAGCTCGTCTTGAGGGGCTGGTTGCTGATCGACCCATGATTCCAACAATTCGCGGTTCGCGAAAGAAGGCAGCGACCCAAGAATTCCAACATCGTTTTGGTCGTGGACCAACAATCCGGATGTTGTGCCTCGGTCCAAGGTCAGAACCTGCAGAATATAGGCGCTGTGGTAGTCGCGCTGCTGGATTCGTTCGTCTGGCGTTGGTTTGCCGGCAACGCGCAGGGTTGACTCAAGGATCTGACCGTAGGTGTTGATCATCTTCGTCCCAAAATTCGAAGCGAATTCAAGGTCAGCAGCGAATCCCCGCAGTCGGAACGCCTCCAGGTAAAAATGAGAGACGCCTCGGTGCCGATTTAGGCTCGGAATGAAAAAATACTGCTCGCCGTCGGCCTTGCCTTCGGCCAAATGTTCCTTGGCCGCCGACTTGAGCGCATCCTCAAAAATCGCGGTGTGCTCGGCATTTGGAATGGCCGGGTTCAGATCCGCCATGATGCGCCAATAGCCGTCTCCATCCCGCATTTGAGTCCACGAGATATGCATGTGGAATGAGGGAGCCAGCGGGTGGGCGGGATGAATGATCGTCGACACCGCGGTGGCCGACGATAGGCGCTTGGTAGGCATGTCGTCGTAATGCACCTGTGACACGTTGATCGAGGCGCGATTGAACGCCGGGGTCAGAATTTTGCCGAGTCTCCAGCCGCCTCCATGGACGCCCTCGTCGCGAAGCCATTCGACGCGTTCGAACTCGACGTTTTCCTTTGCATCTACAGCGCGATTGAGGCGTTTCGCGAGCAGGGTTTGAAGGTGGTTAACCAGGGCGAGCGCTTGTTGGGCTTCGAGTGGCGAAGAGTAGTTCATTTTCATTTCAATCCTGATTCCAGTAAACATCCCCCTTCGATTTTAGTTCGCGCGGGCAGGTCAGTACACCATCATTTTGCGTAGTCGCGACGTCACATTATCTGTGCATTGGTAGGACTCTTACACTTGTCCGAAAAACACGGTGTCAAGCGAGGAAATCTATCTTGGTTATTGACACAACTGCGGTTTCCCTCGCTATTATGTGTCATCACGATTCTTTTTGAACCTGGGCCAGCTGCATTCGGACGACTTATGTCGGAAGCGCAAATTGACGATCTTGAGCACCAACTTAGTGCTGTGATCGAAACCGTTGCTGATGGAATCATCACGATCGACGCCAAAGGGGCGATTCGGACTTTCAACCCTGCTGCGGAACGTCTTTTTGGTTACACAGCCCTTGAGATCATCGGCCAAAATGTACGCATTTTGACGCCGGAGCCTCATCGCTCGAACCACGACCAGTACCTCCTCAATTACCTGACAACGGGCGTACGAAAGATCATCGGCACGGATGGGCGTCAAGTAGAAGGCGTGCGCAAAGATGGTTCGCGCTTTCCGCTCAAGCTTTCACTCTCTGAGATGCTGGTGGGCGGCGAGCGGATGTTCACCGGTGTAATACGGGACTTGACCGAGACTGAACTGATTTTGGCGCGGTACCGCGGGCAGGCCGCCGCAATCGACGCCTCGCAGGCCATGATTGAGTTCGCCATGGATGGAACCATCCTCCACGCGAACAGAAACTTTCTGGTGCTTTTTGGGTATTCTGAAGACGAACTTGTGGGCCGCCATCGGCGAATCCTCTCGGATCCTGAATCCGCAGCGACGGAAGAGTTTCGGCAATTCTGGCAGCAGCTGCAGCTGGGCGAAGTTCAAACGGGTGAGTTCCCCCGCCGCACCAAAGATGGGTCGACCCTTTGGCTGCAAGCGACCTACACGCCTGTTCTTGGCCTGGATGGTAAGCCAGATCGAGTCATCAAATTTGCAAAAGACATCAGTGGGCGGCTGCGCGCCGCGGCTCAAACCAACGCTGCGTTGGACAAGTTGAAGACCCTGGAAACCGCGCTCGCCGAACACTCCATGGTCTCGATGACCGACGTCACGGGCAAGATTACCTTCGTTAACGATAAATTCTGTGCGGTCTCTGAATACTCAGCTGATGAGCTTCTCGGACAAGACCACCGCATCATTAACTCCGGCCATCATTCGGCTGAGTTCATTCGCGACATGTGGAACACCATTGCGCGGGGAAATGTGTGGAAGGGAGAGTTCAGGAATCGGACAAAAGGAGGCACGTTTTATTGGAGTGATACGACGGTCGTTCCCTCGCTGGGCCCGAACGGCAAGCCGATTGGTTATGTTGCCATTCGCACGGATATCACGGCGCGCAAGGCCAGCGACGAAGCCCTCAAGGCCGCCGCTCTGATCGACCGAATCGGTGCCCGCGTCATGGTGGCGCTGAATCAGCAAGATCAAGAAAGCGATCCAGGTGTCGAGGTCTTACGCGTTCTGGCCGACGAGGCAGGCTACCGCCCGATTGCCCTTTACGCATACGACGAGTGGGAGGGCGGATTGGCGCTCTCGGCAGGGTTAGGCCTTGCCCCAGGAGCTCAGAAAAAGTTCAGGCTCGGCGAAGGTCTGGTGGGCGAAGCGGCCACTTTACGCGAGCCGACCTTCATGAACAGCGCCGTGGATTCGTTGTTCAGCCTGGATACGGGCGTGGGATTGGTCGGAGCGGCGACGGTTTTTGCGCTGCCGCTCGTGCACCGAGGAAAACTCTTGGGAGTCATCGCGGGAGCCTCCCACGCGCGGCTTTTGGAGCGCGAACGCTCGTGGTTGTCTCAGCTCGCAGGGCAGGTTGCTGTGGGTCTGTACTCACTCCAGCAGTACCAGGAGCTTAAGGAACTCTCTTTGGAGCTCAATGCACGGTCTCATGAGATTGAGGCGCAAAACACCGAATTGGCTCGGGCAAGCCGTCTTAAGTCGGAGTTTCTTGCGAGCATGTCCCATGAATTGCGCACACCCTTGAACGCCATCATCGGGTTCTCCGAAGTGCTCAAAGATGGTTTGCTGGGCGACCTTGAAGAAGAACAGTTGGACTATGTGGGCGAGATTTTCCGCAGTGGGCGTCATCTTCTGTCGCTCATCAATGATATTCTCGACTTGTCCAAGATCGAAGCCGGCAAGATGGAGCTTGATGTCGAGACGATCGATCTCGAATCGCTGGCGACTAACGCACTCACGATCGTCAAGGATCGCGCCTTCAGCGGTGGTGTCATCGTGAACCACTCCATCGAACCCGGGCTCGTGTATCTTGAAGCCGATGGCAGGAAAGTTCGGCAAATTATCTACAATTTGCTCTCAAATGCTGTGAAGTTCACCCCCAAGGGTGGGACCGTAAAGCTGGATATTTTCGAGCATGATAACGGCGTTGAGTTCGCTGTGATCGACACGGGAATTGGCATCTCGAAGGCCGACCAAGCGCGACTCTTCAGACCCTTTGAGCAACTCGATGGCGGCATCGACCGTAAATACGAAGGTACCGGACTCGGTCTGTCGATGGTCAAGAGCTTGGTCGAGTTGCATGGCGGTACTCTGGGCGTCGAGAGCACAGAAGGCCAAGGCTCGCGTTTTTGGGTGAGGATACCCCATTCACGATTGGGCGCTTATACGTCGCTGCAGGAAATCTCGCTTGGCGAAGCTGAAAGCTCCACGAGTTCGTCCGATCCCAGAGTTCTCGTCGTCGACGATGATCCGGCGGCGCTCGATCTTGCTCGCCGATGGCTGTCGAAAGAAGGATATACTGTCGAAGGAGCCATGGATTGTGGTCAGGCTTGGGCGATGCTTGCCGAGCGACATTACGATGCGATCTTGTTGGATATCATCTTTGCGCAAGGTGACGACGGCTGGACATGTCTCGCAGATCTTAAGAGGACGCCTGAATTCGCGCTGATTCCCGTGGTTATCGTGTCTATTGTGGCCGAGCTTGGTCGTGGCCTCGCGCTTGGTGCCGAAGACGTGCTGCAAAAGCCTATCGCGGGCGCCGATTTGATTTTGGCGATCGATGGTCTGGGCCTTCGTCCCGAAAAGCTGGGAGAAGCAATTCGCGTCCTCGTGGTGGACGACGACGCGCGCGCGGTGGAGCATGTTTCGAGGCGTCTGGAACAGGCCGGTTTGGCGGTCACGCGCGCTTACGGGGGAGCAGAAGCGCTTGACGCCATCGCGGCAGGCAGGTTTTCGGCCGTGGTGCTCGATCTCATGATGCCTCACGTTTCCGGATTTGATGTTCTTCGAGAGCTCCGGGCGAATCCTGCCACCAGCGATCTGCCTGTGATCATTCTTACGGCTAAGGCACTTGAGCCCAGTGAACGGGCCGTGCTCAAGAAGTCGGTGGTCGAGATTTTGATGAAGGAGGATTGGGATGAGCGGACGTTCCTCCAGCTGATCCGGGCATCGATCCATCGACGAAAGCGGCGAACGCTAGCCCAGGCAAAGCTTGATATAGAGCCGCCCCCGCCCGCGCCGATCCGACGCGTTTTGGTCATTGATGATGACCCGAATGCACGGGAGCTGATGCGTTTGTATCTGGAGGATGCCGGGTTCACCGTGTTGGCGGTGGATGGCGCCGAAGATGGGGTGTCTAAGATCAAGCACTTCAGGCCCGACTTGATTACCTTGGACTTGACCTTGCCAGGTATGGACGGGCTTTCGTTCCTAACGCAACATGCGGACAGCGACCTTCTGCGCGGTGTGCCTGTGCTCGTTGTGTCGAGCGCTGAGGGGCTCGAAAAGGCGTTGGCTGTGGGAGCACAAGCTATTCTGCCCAAACCAATCCGTCGCCACGAGTTCCTTGAGGTCATCCAAAATTTAGTGCACGCGACTTCTCAGCACCGTCCCTACGTGATGGTGGTCGATGACGATCCCAAGGCCGTTAAAATCGTGTCGTCGTATTTTTCGGATGAACCGGTCGAGGTGGTCTGTGCCCACGGCGGCCAAGAGGCGATCGATTCGATACAAGTCCGCAGACCAGACATCGTGATCCTGGACTTGATGATGCCGGAAGTGAGTGGCTATCAGGTGCTCACGGCCTTGCGCGCCAACCCAGCGACCGCGTCCATTCCTGTGGTGATTTTGAGCGCGAAGGACCTGACGGCGAGGGACCGCTCGGCGTTCGCCGAGAATGTCCAGGCGACTCTCGCCAAGGCGACGGTCGGTCGGGGAGAACTTCTTGAGCGAGTGTGGGAGATATTAGATACGACCGCTGCGAATCACGAGACAGGTGGCAGGTTATGAAGAAGATTTTGCTGGTCGAGGACAACCGCGCCAACCGCAAGCTGATGGGCGGCATTCTCCGTCGCGCGGGCTACGAGGTTGTTGAAGCGGAGACGGCCGAAGAAGGGATTGAGGTGGCGCTTCTGGGGGCGATTGAGCTGGTGGTGATGGATATTCAGCTTCCTGGGACGGATGGGATCACGGCGACTCGCCTGTTGCGAGCCAACCCCAAAACCCAAACGTTGCCCATAGTGGCGGTGACCGCCCACGCGATGAGGGGCGATGAACAGCGCATCCTCGACGCAGGTTTTGATGCGTATATCGCTAAGCCAATCGCTTACCGAGAGTTTCTTTCGGAGATATCTCGGCTGCTCGTGTAAGGCGAATGTTCGTTTTGAATTGATGTCTGGTACGTCTCGGAAAAAGGTGGGGCATGTATGTTATCCGAAGATCGAAAATCACGGGTGCTCATCGTTGACGATGACCCATCCAATCGAAAGCTGCTTTCAGGCCTGGTTAGGCGTGATGGGCACGAAGCCATTGTTGCGGTCGGCGGTGCCGACGCGCTGACGATCCTAGCCAACCAGGAGGTCGACCTGGTGCTTCTCGACCTCATGATGCCTGAAGTTGACGGCATGGCGGTCTTGGCGGAACTGCAACGCCGCCAGATGCTTCCGCTGCTGCCGGTGGTAGTCGTGACCGCTCACGAGGACCGCAAGGTGCGCATCGACGCGTTAACGGCCGGGGCGGTGGATTTTCTAACCAAACCCATCGACGGCCTCGAAGTCAGCTGTCGGATTCGAACTCTCGTCGAAAACAAGCGACTCCGTGAGCGTGAATTGCATGTCATGGAAGGCAAGCTCCGAGAGTCAAACCACCTGTATCGACTGCATTTCGAGAACTCACCGGTCGCAAAGATTGTTTGGAATGAAGACTTTGAGGTCGTTTCTTGGAACCCCGCAGCCGAGACGCTCTTTGGCTACACGAAGGCCGAGGCCATGGGCCGGCACGCCTCGTTTCTTGTCGCCGGTGCGCAACGCAGTGACATGGACGCGCTTTGGTATGAGTTGATTTGTGGTCGGCACAAAGAAGTGACGGGCGACAACGTTACGCGCCATGGACAGACCGTCACGTGCGAGTGGCATAACGCCCCTATGACGGCAGCGGACGGACGTGTTCTTGGGGTGTCCTCTGCAATCTTAAACGTAACAGAGCGCGTTCAACTGCAAAACGCGCTTCTGCAGTCCCAGAAAATGGAGGCCTTGGGTCAGCTTGCAGGCGGCGTCGCGCACGATTTGAACAACATCATGTCGGTGATTCTGTCGTACGGTTGCATGATTCGAGACGAGTTGGCGCCCGAGGACCCTCACCATGGCGACATTGTCGAGGTACTCAATGCTGCCGACCGCGCGACCGCCCTCACAAGGCAGCTCTTGACGTTCTCACGACAGCAACCCGTCAAGAAATCTGCGGTGGACCTCAATCAGAAGCTGGTCGACTTAGAAAAGTTCTTGGTCATGACCTTGGGTGAAAAAACAGGCCTGACCATCGTCCCGTCGTCGCGCCCGGCCGTGGTCGAAATCGACCCGGTGCAGTTCGATCAAATCGTGCTTAACCTTGCCGTAAATGCCCGCGACGCGATGCCTGAGGGAGGAGACGTGCGTATCGCGCTTACCGTTTTGCCTCCAACGGATTCAGGTTTTGGGTCGGTTCGACTCGAGGTCGCCGATACTGGCGAGGGCATCAGCGCCGAGGTTCTTTCGAGAATCTTCGAGCCATTTTTCACGACCAAGGCGGACGGTCGCGGCACGGGTCTTGGCCTCGCCATCTGTGCGGGAGTGGTCACTGAGGCGGGTGGCACGATCGACGTTCAGAGCCAATTAGGAGTGGGAACGACTTTCACGGTTGATATGCCGCTCTGCGGCAAGGAGGCGACTGCGGCCACCGTAGCTTCACGGGATGTTGGAGGCTCGGGCAACGGTGAAATGGTGCTGGTTGTGGAAGACGATGATGCCTTGAGGAGAGTGGTGGTTCGGATCCTTCAGAGCGTGGGATACACCGTGCACGGTGTGGAAGGTAGCGGTGCACGGGCGAAGATCGACGAGTTTGGGGCGGAGCTGGACCTCTTGGTCTGCGACTTGGTGTTGCAGGCTGATAGTGGATTCTACATAGCCGAGTACGTTCGTAGCGTGAGCCCACGTGCGGCGATTCTTTTGACCTCCGGTTTTGTCGACGACGCTGCACGACTGTCCGAAGCGGCAAACTTGCCGATTTTGTGGAAACCCGTGGCGGCTGCAGATCTGCTTCGATCGGCTGCGGAGCTCTTGGAGCACTCCAAGAGTGTCTCGTCGCCAAGCTCCACCACGTTGGAAGTGGAGACGTCGGCTCAAACCGTGCTCGTGATCGAAGACGACGAGGCCGTGTGTCGGATCATGGTACGTACGCTCGCAAGGGGCGGCTACTCGGTGAGGACCGCCGGAACGATCGCTGAGGCGCGCGAGTTGTTGGAAGGGGGCCTTGAGCCGGACCGCATCCTGTGTGACCTGAGCCTGCCCGATGGGTCGGGTGCAGAGCTTCTTGATTGGATCGAAGAAAACCGGCCCACGCTATGTCCCTTTGTCTTTGTTCTCACGGGCGGCGCAACCAGCGCTGCGGGCGTGCGAGTCACGACAAGCGGCGTGTTCAAGGTGCTTTCAAAGCCAATTCATACCAAGGTGCTGCTTGCGGCGTTGGCTTTGGCGGAGTGATTTTTCCGTGGGCTTAGACGACGACTCGAACACGGATCGGGGTCACGACACCGACACCAAGATTATAGTTTCGTAACCATTCCACACGCACCAAGTTTAGCTCGGTTCCGGCCTTGACCAGCAGCTGGCCGGCTTTGGACATGATGTCCTGGTCCAACATCATATTTGGCGTCAACTCATCCAAAGTCACCATTCGAATGACGTTGTCGACCTCGGCGGGGTGGAACGTTGCGAACGCGTCGCGAATGGCCTGCGGAATGCCGGCGGCATTGAGTTTGGCGGTCGCGGCCAACAGCGAATCGCCGTGCAGCGTCGATCGGTCGTACATCACCGCGGCGTTCAGCAGCGTTAATGCGGGACCAAGGTCCAGACCTGCAGGAACACTTGCTGGTTTAAGGTGATAACGCACAAGGTCGGCGACCCGATTCAGGCGTGGCACGTGTTCCAAGAGCTTGAATCCAACCTCCGGATAGCCTTCGGCGATTTTACGCTCCTCGGCGTCAAGTGGGGTTCCCAACAGGAACTTTTTGGTGGTCTCCTCTGGAACGGCAATCAGCCCAACCAAGGCGAACATGGCTGCCATCTCGAGCTCCCAAAGGTCGGTTTGTCCGGTCGCGTCCCCTAAATGCTTCACCAGATTTCTGATATTCTTGGATCGGCTAAAGATGAATGGGGAAGATAATGCCAAAACATCCGTCAATGCCTCTACGGCACCACGCAAGGTGTGGTCGAGCAGTTCCCTCTCGGCCCTGATCAGCTCATTTTGCCTCACACCTTCGTTGACCGCCTGAGTCAGCATGTCTGCGGGGCAAGGCTTTAGCAGCATCCGGAAAATCCGACCCTCGTTGACGGCACGCATCGCCGACTCGATATCCGAAAAACCGGTCAAGAGCATGCGCGTAATGTCTGGGTACTGTGCTGCAACGGCGGTCAGGAACGCGGCCCCGTCCATCCCAGGCATGCGCATGTCGGAGATAACCACGTTGAAGGGCTCGCCTGCCGCATTCGCTTCGTCGAGCTTCTGAAGACCTGCAACACCACCTACTGCAGTCTCGACCAAGAAGTCCCAACCTAGGGTGTTCTGGAGTCCTTCCAGGACGTTGGGCTCATCATCAACACACAGGAGTTTCGGCTGTTTCATTTTTGAGTCTCTCAATGACCGCTTTGACCGATTCGCGCATCGGGTCCAGAACTTCGGCAGATAGGTATTTTTCTGCCTTGCACGGGGCATCATCATGTAACACAGAATAGGCCATGCATTCAGCCAGAACTACGCTGCTCATGACACTCGGATACGATGCGCAGGCCATCTCTAAGTTGTGGTGATGTTTGACGACTTCGACGACTTCTTCGCGAAATCCCCATAGGCCCAGAACGGTTGCGCCGAGTTCTGCATGAGAATCGGTGTCTGCGTTGACCAGCGGTGACTCATCGAATGAGTCAGGCTCAATGCTGTAGGACACAAGATGGGCGATATCGTGAACCAGTCCCGTGATGTAGGCCGTCTCTTTCCAGGCCGCGTCGCCGGCAATGGCGCGAGCACATTCGGCAACAAGACGTCCGTGGGCATGGAGTTCGTCCACGATGCCTTGGTCAATTCCCTCAAATGCTGACGGTGGATCCATGCTTGTGAGGATCGAATGAGCGAATTCCCCCCCCAGGCGGTCGATGGCCTCGCCAATATCGGTGGTGCCAGCGTCGCTCTTTAGGAAGAGGTCGGCTGCTCGCAACACTAGAAGCGCCGCAGCGGCATCGGACTCCACTTTTTTGATGAGTTCGGCTCGTCCTGTTCCGCAGCCTGTCATGGTGAAGGTTGAAGCGTTAGGAAGCCGTGTGGCCCGGCCGATATTTCGCTTCACCCCTGACGACACCTGGTTCAGAAATCCGGACGTGTTTTGCAGCGTATCGATCAGATGAGGACCGTCACAGGGTTTGGCCAAGAATCGATGAACGGCTCCAAGGGTCGACAGAAGGGCGTCTCTATCGGCGTGACCAGAAAGGACAAAGAGCGCGACGTCAGGGAACTGAGCACGCACCTGCTCCAGCAGTGCAGGCCCGTCCATTCCCGGCATTCTCATGTCCGTGACTAAGACGTCGTAGCGATGTTCGCGCAACCGCAAAAGTGCGTCGAGGCCGTTGTCAGCGGTCGTGACCTCCCAATCCTCGTACATGTCAAAGAGTAGGTTTTCGATGCCCTGCAAAATCCTAGGTTCATCATCGACAAAAAGTACGCGTCTCATGCTGCCTCCGCTGCTTCAATATTCTTGGGAATGCGAATTCGAAACACGGTGCCTTCACCAGGTGCCGAATCCACGTCGATCACGCCCTTATGACGATCCACGATCACTGCGTGGGCCAGGGCCAATCCTTGCCCCGTGCCACTACCGACGGCCTTAGTCGTGAAAAACTGTTCGAAGACCCGCGCCCGCACTTCCTCGGTCATACCCGTTCCATCGTCGGCGATGCGTACTTCGACGTGGCTGGGGGCATCATGCGTGGAAATCCTAATTCGGCCCATACGATGTTCGTCATTCAGAGTGTCAGAGATGGCATGTGCGGCGTTGACAATGATGTTTAGGAAAACCTGATTGAGCTCTCCGAGATTGCATTTTACTGAACAGGATTCAGCAAACTCTGTGTCGACTTCCGCGACGTATTTCCATTCGTTTCGGCTGACGATAATCGTGTTCGAGATGCCAGCGTTCAGGTCGGCGAGTTTGAGTTCGCGCTCACCTGGGTGGGCAAAGGCCTTCATCGCCTGCACGATTTGACTCACCACCACCACGCCTTCTTTGGCGCTCGTAATCGCGGTAGGGACGCGGGCCTTGAGTTGGCCAAAACGACCGACCCTCAGCCAAGTCTGGAAGGTCTCTTTCAGGTCTTCGTCGTCCAAGCTGACCGACAGCTTTTCGATCTCTTCGCCCATTTTAATCAGCGTCTCCGTGGCGCGTTCCAAAAATTGAATGTTGTCGCCAATATACTGCATGGGGGTGTTGATTTCGTGGGCGATACCGGCCGAAAGCTGGCCGATGGCTTCGAGCCGTCGCGCTTGATTTAACTGATCTTCCATCGCTTTGACCGACGAAATATCGGCGAAGATTCCGAGCACGCCTGTCACATTTCCGTCGTCGTCGCGCAACGGCACGCGGCTGGTCAACATATGGGCGACCTTTGGTCGCAAGGCGCATTTTTCCTCGCTGCCAAGAATCGCGATCCCAGTTGTGAGCACTTCGTTTTCGTATTTGGTTTGGGATGCCAGTTTTGAGGCTGGAAAGTCGAATTCCGCGTCGGTCTTTCCGATGACCGCCTCGCGGTTGGGCAGATTCAGTTGCAATGCGTAGGCTTCGTTGCATCCAAGGTAGCGCCCCTCCTGATCCTTCCAATAGACGCCGTGTGGGACGTTCGCGATGACGTTTTCGAAGATCTGGCGTTCCTTTGCTAAGGCCAGCCTTGCTCGAACACGGTCCGTGATGTCGATCGCGACGAGAATGAGTCTTGGTGCAGCGAGCGCCGCGTCGGTTCGTCGGCACTCCAGATTCATATGATGAGTGTTGTTATCAATGCCGAGAATTTGAAGATCGATTTGAAACTCGACCTTAGCTTTCAGGTTCGTGCGAAGTATTTCAATTTGTTCAGGCTTGTTGACCAATTGGGTCAGCAAATCGGATCCAGCCATTCCCAAAGGGCGGATTCCCGTGATGTGTTCTTGTGCGTGATTCGACCATTCGACGACTCCATTCGCATCGAGAATCAGGATTCCGTTTCGGGTGTGTCGTGCGACCAAGGAAAGGAGCTCGTTTTGTCGTCGTTCGTCGTCCAGCGCGATCTGGGTGTCGATCAGGGTCGTGATGTCTGTATGGGTGACAAGTGTGTACGGCGTGCCAAGGATCGGCGTGACGGTCGTCTGGTAATGTTGCCATAAAATTTGGGTTTCTTCGCAGTAGCTCTCGGTCTTCCGCCCAACCACCGCCGCGATCCCGTTGGGCAGGTCTTCTGGACCGTCCATGGCCATGAATAGGTCCCGGTAGAAGCCCTCTAGCACCACCCCTATTTCGGGGCGAAGCTCACCCAGGTGTATGTTCCGTTGCCATTCGCTGTTGATTTTAATAACGGCACCGTGTTCGTCCAAGATGCAGATCTTTGCAGGAAGAGTGTCAATCACCGAGTTTAAGAATGCCTGAGAGTCGCGCAGTTCTTCGACGAGCGAGCCCACGTGTGAGGCCATTTGGGAGAATGTGGAGGCGAATCGGCCGATCTCGTCGTCGAAGTGATAATGAAGGGCAACAAAATAGTTGCCGTCTGCCACCTGGATGGCTGCGTCATTGAGCCGACGCAATGGTTGAAATAACCGTACGAAGGCGTGGCGAATGATCACGAACAAAACCACGAGGGCGAGCATAACCGTGAGCAAGAAACCGGTATTTGTGCGAGTTCGCAGGTCGAAAAAACGTTTCTCCGATGCCTCAGCAAAACGTCCGGATGCGGCTTCTAGCCTCTGGAGCCGCTCAATGACGTCGATATTCGCCTGATTGAATTCTGGGCTTCCGACTGAGGCTTTGGAGATTACTTGGAGATTTGGTGCCAGGTCATTCCAGCTTTTTTTAACTTCTTCGAATTCAGAACGGAGTGTCCCCGAAAGGGGTTGGATGACGTGTCCATCGTCAAAAGTTCCGCCTTTCTCAACCAATAATAATGAGTCATTAAATTGTTTGATGGTGTCTTTAAGGACGGTTCGGTCAAATTCCGGGTGGCGAGACGCGGCGATCTGAAGCTCCAAGACCACCAGCCGCGCATTGGCTTGCCCGGCCATGAACTGTCGGTCGGGGCTGTCGGCCATCTGGGAATTGCCGTACCAAAAAATGCTAAAATTGGTCAGCACAGCCAGCAAGAGCGCGACCAACAACAGCGCCGGCTTTGACACGAGGCTGTCACGCCTCTGGATGTTGAATGGCTGCTTCATGCCTCTTCCGTTTCAGTCATGCCCTCGCGTTTCATGCCGCCTCCGAATCCTCGATGACCTTTGGAATGCGAATTCGAAATACCGTGCCCTCGCCCGGGGCCGACTCCACATCGATCGCACCCTTATGCCGGTCCACGACAACCGCGTGCGCCAACGCCAAGCCCTGGCCTGTGCCGCTGCCGACCGCTTTGGTTGTGAAAAACTGCTCAAAGATACGAGCTCGAATATGTTCGGGCATACCCGAACCGTCGTCTCTGATACGGACTTCGATGTGCTTCGGCTCGTCGTGGGTCGAAATCTTAATTCGGCCCATGCGATGCTCGTCAGTCAGAGTGTCAGAAATGGCATGGGCGGCGTTGACAATGATGTTTAGGAAAACCTGATTGAGCTCGCCGAGATTGCATTTGACCGCACAGAATTCAGCGAACTCGGTGTCGATTTCTGCCACATATTTCCATTCGTTTCGGCTGACGATAATCGTGTTCGCGATGGCCGCATTTAGGTCGGCAAGTTTGAGTTCCCGCTCGCCTGGGTGGGCAAAAGCCTTCATCGCCTGCACGATTTGGCTCACCACCACGACACCTTCTTTGGCGCTCGTAATCGCGGTAGGGACGCGGGCTTTGAGTTGACCAAAGCGACCGACCCTCAGCCAAGTCTGGAAGGTTTCTTTCAGGTCTTCGTCATCCAAGCTGACCGACAGCTTTTCGATCTCTTCGCCCATTTTAATCAGCAGTTCTGTGGCGCGTTCCAAAAATTGAATGTTGTCGCCAATATATTGCATGGGGGTGTTGATTTCGTGGGCGATACCGGCCGAAAGCTGGCCGATGGCTTCAAGCCGTCGCGCTTGATTCAACTGATCTTCCATTGCTTTGACCGACGAAATATCGGCAAAGATTCCAAGCACGCCGGTCACATTTCCGTCGTCGTCGCGCAACGGAACGCGGCTGGTCAACATATGGGCGACTTGTGGCCGCATGGTGCATTTTTCCTCGCTTCCAAGAATCGCGATACCGGTCGTGAGCACTTCTTTTTCGTGCTTGGTTTGGGATTCCAGTTTTGAGGCGGGAAAATCAAATTCCGCATCGGTTTTTCCGATGAGGGCCTCGCGACCGGGCAGATTCAATTGAGATGCGTAGGCTTCGTTGCATCCCAGATAGCGACCCTGACGGTCCTTCCAATAGACGCCGTGCGGGACGTTCGCGATGACATTTTCGAAAATCTGTCTTTCATTGCTCAAGGCTTGTTTGGCAAGCACTCGCTCTGTGACGTCTTTGGCGACCAGGATGAGTTTCGTGGCACCGTTGACTGGAGCTGTCGGGCGGAACTCCAGATTCATGTAATGGTCCTCGCCGTCTGCCCCTTTGATTTTGACGTCGGCGTGAAATTCGGTTCGATTCAGCAGATGTTCGGCGATTTGTTGTATCTGTTCGTAGTCGTCAGTCAGCCGTTCGAGCAGTTCGAACCCCGTCATGCCGTCGCTGTTAAAGCCGATCAAGCTTTCATAGACCCTGTTATGCCACTCGATGGCGCCGTCATTATCCATGATGACGATGCCGCTGCCGGTGTTCTTGGCCACAAGTGAAAGGAGTTCATTTTGATGTCGCTCGTCGTTGAGCGCGAGCTGAGTGTGGACCTGCGCACTGATATCTGTGTGTGTCACAAGTGTGTGCAACGACCCCTGAATAGGAGAGACCTTGGTCTGAAAGTGCCGTCCCTGAACATGGCTGACTTCGCTGTAATCTGGAATCTCCCTTTGGACCACCGCTTTAATGGCATCAGGAAGGTGCTGAGGGCCGTTAAATCTGCTGAAATATTTGCGGTATTTTTGTTCGAGGGAATCTCCAATTGCCATCGAATAATCTGAACTGGTGAGCTCCATCCACTCCTGGTTGACCTTGATGACCACCCCGTCTTTGTCCAAAATGCAGATGCGGGCGGGAATGGTGTCGATCACGGAGTTCAGGAAGTCTTCGGAGTCTTTCAAGGATCGGTTCAGTTCTTGGTTTTGTCGCAGTCCATGCTCGAGGTTTTCGGTTTTGCGTTTCAACACGTCTTCGAGTTGAACGTTTTGAGTCCAAATTTGGAATTGTGTGGTTTCCGCATTGGCCTGGCGTTCCTCGAGTGCGTCCATGAGCGCGTTGATGGTGCGCTCTTGGGCGAGAATGCGCCGCTCGAGCCGCGATACCGGCGAAATTTCGACCGTGCTGATTTCAGCCATTGAGTCCTCCAAAGGCGATTCCCACCATGGTCTGATTCACATGAAGTGCATCAAGTTGCTCCCCATAGGTGCTGAACCCTACAGCGTGGGCACTCGCGAAAATACTTCCGGCCTCTTTGTCGAGGTTGTCTGCCTCAAGCTCAAGGCGGCGCAGGATACAGTCGAAGACGAGCATCGCATCCGCACCTGCCACCCGACTCTGCGCTTGGTCGACGGCCTCCTGAAGCGATTCGAGCGCTGACTCTGACTGCCCAATTCGAAGCACGATGCCTTCTTCGAGCGCGCAGAAGAAATTCATGTCGTTGTTGTCCTCTACGTTTCGTGGGGAGCGAATGTAGTGTTCATTTCCAACGCGAACCATCAGCGGATGCTTTGCGAATATGACCGAATTCAGGTCCGAGACCCGGGAGCCCACTGCGTCGGCATAGGCCTCGGCCGCTGGCATTCCATTGAACTCAACGACTCTTCGCGCGGCAGCGTTGGCCTTGGTGACGATAAGACGAGCCGGGGTCGGCTGATGATGCTTAAGAGAGATGATGGAGAATGGAAGGTCAGTGGAGATGAGCGTGAATGTCGAAACACCCTGACGAAACTCACCGTCATGAAGCACATAAGTTGCTTCGAATGTCAGGTGGTCGCCTGCCGAACCGCCCACGATTGGAATAAGCGGAAGGGCGCCAAAAAGCGACGAAATCAGGTTCTCTTCTGCTCCACAAAGGCCGTCGGTGAGCAACACACCAAAGGTCGACCCGATATCGACAGTCTTGAGCAGCTCATCGATGTCCTTTCGAATACGTTCGATGCACGCTGTCGGTGCATTCACATCGTCGATCACCCACGTCCAACAGGCCGTCTTTTCGGGTGAAAACGACAGGCATACCGCTCCAGCATTTGCAAAACCTGTGGAGTCGATATGGCCAGAGGTTGTGCAACCAATCACAAGACCCGACGTTCGTCTTTTCAGTTCGCTGGCAAAAAATTCGAGATCAAAAGGAGAAGTTGCAAACACCATGTTGACGGCGGCAGTCTGAAATCCAGGCGTAGCTAAGTCGTTCAATGCGGTTTCAGCATCTGAGGCGGAGGTCTGACTGCGCTCAATGGATTTGCTCATCGGTGTTCCTTTCGATTGGGGGGCATCATTGTCATCGGTCCTCATTGAGTTTCGCTTTAATCATTAGTGTATTCGAGTTTCGAGTTTCGTATTCCAGATGAGGCATCAGCTCGGCAGAACCGCCGCCGATGGCCCAAACGCGATGCCGACCATGGTGTGGTTGATGTGTACTGAGCCGAGTTGCTCTCCGTACGTGCAAAATCCCATCGCGTTGCTCCGGCTCATGACATCACCGGCGTCTTTCGCGAGGCCATGCTCTTCGAACTCCACCCTTCGCAGAATACAGTCGAAAACCAAGATCGCCTGGGCGCCGCCAACGACGTCGTAGACGGCCTGCATCTCACTGGCCAACGACTCAAGCATGGTCCTGGATTCACCAATTCGGACAATATCTCCAACATCGATCGCGCATAAGAAATTTATGGCTCCGTCGGGTGTGATTTCGAACGGCGACCGAATGAAATACTCTCGGCCCACGCGAAACATCAGTGGGTGCTTTGCATAAATCGAAGGTCCAAGGTCATCGACACTTACCCCGACGGATGCGGCATAGGCCTCCGCGGCCGGATATCCGTTGATTTCGAGGACGCTTCGATTGACCGGATCAGATTTGGTGATCGCCAGGCGAGTCTCTGTGGGATGGTGGTGTTTCAGCGAGAACACTGAAAAAGGCATGTCGGTAGAGACAAGCGTAAACGTCGCAATCCCTTGCCGGAACTCGCCGTCAAATAACACGTGAGTGGCTTGAAAGGTGAGCTGGTCGCCGGCAGACCCTCCGACCATGGGGACGCTCGGCATGGCGGCGAAGAGCGACGCTGAGAGCCGTTCTTCCTCGTGGCAGAGGCCGTCAACAAGAAGGACGCCAAAAACGGTCTTCGCATCGAGATGTTCAAGGAGTTCATTCACCTCGGCTCGAATGTGGGCGATCTCTTTTTCTGGTTTCGCAAGGTTCTCGATGACCCACGTGCGTTCGAACGTCTTTGAACCGCTGAACGTAAGCAGCGCAGCACCGGCTTTCTGGAAGCCCGTCGGACCGATATGGCCAGCCGTCGTGCAACCAATCACGGTTCCGTTGCATCGAGATTTGATGCCAGCGCCAAGTGCTTTGAGATCGTAGGGTGTTGTGGCAAAAATGATGTTCAAGCTCGATTCATCTGGCGTCGATGCAAGCAGTTCATCGATTGCTTGGTCAACTTCGACGGCCGAAGATTGTGAACGATGAATGATGGATGGAGTTTTCATGGTGCCCCTGACTTTGTGGATACGCTCTTATCATCGTACCACCGGTCAGTTTTCTGTTGCGCAAATTCCGTGCAGGAAGGTCGCAAGAAGTTTCATTTGGAATCGGCTATTCTGCTTTCTTCTTCAATGGTTGGATAGGGTGGTTTCGGGTGATTGGCCCGCCCTTGTTGGTTTTTGAGGAAGTCTGTTCGCAAACAATATATGACACTTTGGTGCAAGCCTGCACTGTAAAAGCACAGTGGAAAAAACGGAGTGTTGTCTGATGGCCGGGGCAGGGGAGCCTAGGAACCCTGTCGAAACTGAATTATAGATGGGACATTCTGGAACCCGAAGGTGACCGATGGCTGGAACGAGCTTACTTGCGCTGATTGATGATATTGCGACGCTCCTCGATGACGTCTCGGTGATGACCAAGGTTGCGGCCCAAAAGACCGCAGGTGTGCTTGGTGACGACTTGGCGTTGAACGCCGAGCAGGTCACGGGCGTGAATGCCGACCGCGAGTTACCGGTGGTTTTTGCGGTCGCCAAAGGCTCGCTGATCAACAAGGCCATCTTGGTACCCGCAGCACTGGCCATCAGCGTCTTTGCGAATTGGCTGATCGTTCCCCTGCTTATGCTTGGTGGGTCTTTCCTGTGTTTCGAAGGCTTCGAAAAGGTCGCCCATAAATTCCTTCACCGTAAAGACGAGGACGAAGAGGAACACGAAGACCTTCTGGAGGCCGTCTCAAATGTAGAAGTCGATATGGTTGCGTTCGAAAAGGAGAAGGTTAAAGGCGCCGTGCGTACCGACTTTATTTTGTCCGCTGAAATTATCGTCATTACCTTGGGAACGGTCGAGAGCGCGGACCTTCAGTCCCGAATTCTGGTGCTCGTGACCATCGCCGTGGTGATGACCCTCGGGGTCTACGGCTTGGTGGCGGGAATCGTGAAACTCGACGACCTCGGTTTGGCGATGAGCAAACGCGGGGGCGCGACGGCGACCGTGGGAAACTGGATTCTGGCGGCCGCTCCCTACCTGATGAAGGGACTCGGGATCGTTGGAACGATCGCGATGTTTTTAGTGGGCGGCGGGATCATCGTCCACGGCATCCCTGGTGGCGAGAAGTTCGTGCACGACCTCGCGCATATGGCCGGTCCCCTGGATTGGTTGGCGAATTCGCTTATGGGCGGTTTGGTGGGCATTATCGTTGGCGGAATCGTGCTCGGCGTGGTCACCTTGGCAGGCAAGGTCTTCAAGAAAACGCCCGTTGAGGCGTCTTGAGTTCTAGGCGAGAGCGCCAAGGCTGCCGAGGATGGCCCCCAGAACGACCGAGACCATCAAGAAGATGAAGAAGTGAACACGTTGCCGCGTGCGAAAGTTCACCGTCCATCCGTAACCATAGATCTTTGGAACCCAACCACGGCCGTCCGCTGGATTCGCGTAAAACGCCTTGTATACAAGGAATTTTTGCATCTCTTCTTTGGGTAATTTCGTCTGGGGCAAATCAGTGTCGGGCTGTCCCGCGTATAAGAGGTAGACCAGCACCGCGACGGCGGAAATCGCCGTCCAGTATCCGAAAATGATCGAGGTGATGAACATGCTTATGCGTCCTCTTGATTTTCCAAATAGGCCCAGTAAATCACATCTCTAAAATCGATTTTGGCCGCTTCAACAAACGTCTTCAGTTCTTTTAGATTCCCGTGGCTGATCTGCAAAATGGCCGCAATGGCATTGTTCAGATTATCTTGAGATTCGGCCATGACATGCTGCAACGTTATCGATTGCAGCGCTTGGGTGGCTTCCTGTTGTTCGGTGCCATGAAAGTCTTCGGCTATCTTTTTTTTGAATGTGTCGTTCAGCACTGCAGCACCCTGAGAGTTCCAATCGTGTCTTGGCATGTTCGGAGAGGCTCGATTATGAGGAAAATCAAGGCTGACGGCAACTCGTTGGCGTTTGGGTCATTATGACGACACTTCTGATTCTATTTGGCTGTTTGGTGGCAGGTGCGCTGCTCAATGCCTACTTTGCAAAAGCCGCGGTGCTGACCTCGGTGGCCCGTACGTGGGTGATTTACGTGGCTCTGCCCGCCGTGATCCTCAAAGAAATTCCGGTGATGACCTTTGGTTCAGATACTTGGCTGGCGCTTCTTGGCGGGCTCTGGGTCTTTGGTGGCGCGGTCGTGTTCCTGTGGCTATGTGGCAAATGGCTGGGCTGGTCGCGAGCCACGATTGCTTGCCTGATTCTTACGGCTGGCCTTGGGAACACAAGCTTTGTCGGGTTGCCAGCGATTCGACTATTGGTGGGTGAAAACGGCATCGGACCGGCACTGGTTTTCGACCAGGTTGGTTCTTTCTTGCCTCTGGCCGTCGGTGGAGCGCTCGCCGTGTCGTGGGGCCAAGGCGAAGACGTGGATTGGTGGAATGTTCTAAAGAAATTAATCACCTTTCCGCCGACTCTGGCGCTTGGCGCAGCGTTGGTGCTGGGGGCGGATATGTTGTCGCCGGTGTTGCCGGCTTTGAGCCTGGCCGCCAAAAGCTTGAGTCCAGTCGCGTTGCTGGCGGTAGGCCTTTCGACCACGGTTTCGCGAATCTCAAACGTTCGCGAACTTGGGTTGGGATTGGTCTGGAAGCTCGTGTTGGCCCCACTTGGGGTGTGGGGACTTGCTTACGCGCTCGGTACGGGCGACCTGTGGACGCAGACCACCGTTTTGCAGGCAGGGATGGCTCCGATGGTCACGGGTGGAATCGTGGCGGCGTCAGCTGGGCTGGAGCCCGCGCTCGCCAGCCGCATGGTCGTCGTGGGGCTTTTTATTTCAGTTTTGACTTTGCCGATTTGGAACTTGCTTTTGGTTTAGGGGGTGCGCCGACAAAGGCGATCCCTTCGAGCAGTAGAGCTTTCCACTCAACACGGCTTGGAATCGGGACGGACACCCATTCTGTAAACACCTTATTGGCCGGAGCAAATGCTTCTCCTGTGCCGTTGGCGATGAGTTCTTCGACCCGTTTGGCGGGCAATTTTACGACCAATCCGCTCACGTTGAATCCGGCTAAAGCCAGAAACTCGGGTCCGAGTCGCAAGCAACGTCCTCCCATGATGGTTCCTTCGACGACGCGTGGGTCCTCGGCCCGAAGGTCGTCCGCGATTTCCCAGAATAATTCTGTGGCGCTTAAGGGCATTAAAACTTCCTGGATTGAGGCGGAATCCAACCGCCGAGTGCTTTTTCGAGGGCGAGCGCGGTTGCGATCGTCAAATGGTCCTGACCGTGGGTCCCGACTACTTGCAAGCCGAGCGGTACACCCTTGGTGGCAGATAATCCAAGCGGAACTGCAGTGGAGGGCATTTCCAGAACATTGAAAATCGCCGTGTAGGCCGCATGGAAGGGGACCAGCATCGCGTAATTATGGCGCGGGGCAGGGCGCGAAAACGTCGGGAATAACATCACGCCGTTGGGGCCAATTTCCGCTTCGAGTTCGGCGCGCAATTCATCGGCGAGCGCGACCATCGGCGCTGGGTTGTCCGGCACCATAAAAGATAGACCTTCCAAAAAGGCCAAACCCAGAGACGGCAACGTATGGTTGGAGCGCCGAAGCATCATCTTCAGGAATTCGCGGCCAAGTGGGGCGGGTCCGTCTTTGCCAATGAGTTCGCGAAACGACGTGTCGCCGGCCGAGCCCAATAATTGGGACCAGATATCGAAGGATTTCTTGAATCGGTCGATGCGTAGCTCGCGAACATTGGCGCCCATGCTTTGGAGGGCTGCGATGGCGGCGTGGTGTGCTTCGCTGAGTTCCGCCGTGATGGCCGTGCCGTTATCCGGGACGTAGACGATATTCAGTTTGGAGATATCGACGTCATCAGGATGTCCAAGTTCCATCGTTTCTGCGACAGGGTCGACTCCGTCGGGACCCCGCAGGACCTGGAGGAGCGGCCAGAGGTCTTCGGCACGTCGGGCAATTGGGCCGGTGCATAAAAATCGCATCGCTTCGTTTTCTGCGATCGGCCACTGACCCGTTGAAGGCACCAATCCAGTGCTGGGTTTATGGCCAAAGACACCGTTGAAAAACGCGGGCAATCGAATGGAACCGCCGATATCTGATCCCAGTCCAAACGGTGACGCACCTGCACCTACGATGGCGCCTTCGCCGCCCGAGCTGCCGCCCACCATGCGTGTGGGGTCGTAAGGATTATTGGTTCGCCCGTAGACTTTATTGGACGATTCCATCCACATGCAGCCTTCGGACAGATTCGTGATGCCAAGCGGGATGGCCCCCGCGTCGCGCAGCCGCTGGACGGTGATGGCGTCTTTGGTTGAAACGACATGAGAGCGCGCCACGACACCGCCGGTTTGGGGCATACCCTCGACCGCAAAACATTCTTTGATGGTGCATGGGACGCCATGAAAAACAGGCAGCTCCTCTGCTGCGCACGTGCGCACGAGGTCATCTGCCGCCTGAGCTTCGGCGCGGGCGTCGTTGAATCGTTCGCGAACGACCGCGTTGAGCTGCGGGTTCACCGCCTGGATTTTGGAGATATGGGCGTCAACCACCAACCGGGGAGTGACTTCTCGATCGCGGATAAGCTGGGCGAGCCGTGTGGCAGAGAGTTTGGTGAGGTCATGCATCAGATGGAGTTACCTTTGCAGTAAAAAGTGATTCCGCAGCCTGTGACTTCGCGGCATTGTTGCCCCGGCGTGCACGGCGCGGTGTCGTAGGTCTCGTTTTTGTCGCAGGCAAGATCTTCAGACCCGCATACACAACTCACGGTTTCGGTGTCGCCGCAGGCTTGAACTGAGCGACAGGGCAGCTTGATTGCGGGGTCGCCGCAATCCAACGTCGTTGAGGTTTCGCCTGGTGCACACGCGTCTTTGGCGCATTGAAGCAAGTACACACAATAGGTGTCTCGCCCGCATGTGGGGTAGGTCAGGCAGATTTCGCCGTTCGTCGGACATGCCTCGAGCGGCGTGCCTCCGTCCGGGCAAGTAATGGTTTCGATGCAGCTTTCCTGGCTTGCGCAGGTGACCGTTTGCCCACAACCCGTGCGCATCACACAAGAAGCATCGGTGCAGGTGCCGTACTCCTGATACTCGCCGGCCTGGCAGGGATCGCATGCAGAGGCTTGGCAATAGAAGGTGCCGCCGCATTCATCATCGACGAGCTGACATCCCTCACACCATTGGTCTGAGCGAGTTTGGCCGACTTCGCACGTGGCGGGGGTACAGGAATCCGTGGGCGTAGCGTCGTCGCTTCCACACGAAATCATCAACATCGCCAAAATTAGGAATCGCTTCATGGGGGCTCCGGGTCGAATAGCTAACCTATCCAGTCCAAAGAGTGATGTCACGGAGGTCATTGACGCGGCGCGCCGTTTGATCAAGAAAGGTGGCCGCTGATGAGCGCAACCTTCTGCAAACCTCTGCCATGGGAATCATATGAGCACGAAACAAACCATATTTTATACGAAAACTGACGAAGCCCCCTTGCTGGCGACGTACTCGTTTCTGCCCATCGTGCAAGCTTTTACGAAGCCAGCAGGCGTGAATGTTGAGCTGCGAGACATCTCGTTGGGCTCTCGTATCTTGGCTCTTTTTCCAGAATTTTTGACCGAAGACCAGCGGGTCAGCGACGACTTGGCTGAGCTTGGGAATCTGACGAAGAATCCCGATGCAAATATCATCAAATTGCCAAATATCTCGGCATCTGTACCTCAGCTGAAAGCGGCCGTTTCGGAGCTTCAAAGTCAGGGATTCAAGATCCCAAATTACCCGGAAGAGCCAAAGACTGACGCCGAAAAAGAAGCTCGGGCACGATACAGCAAGGTGATGGGAAGCGCGGTGAATCCGGTGCTTCGCGAAGGCAACTCGGATCGCCGTGCCCCTAAAGCCGTCAAAGAATTTGCCCGCAAGCATCCTCATTCCATGGGCAAATGGTCGGCTGACTCGAAGACCCACGTGTCGACGATGAGCAGCGGCGATTTTTACCATAATGAAAAGTCGATTACGCTTGATGCGGCCACGACCGCGCAGATCAAATTGGTTGCGACCGATGGTTCGGTGACCGTGCTGAAAGACAGCCTGAAACTCCTGGCTGGCGAAATCATCGACGGCTCGTTCACTTCGAAGAAAGCCTTGGTTTCCTTCCTCGACGAACAGATCGAGGATTCCCGTAAAGAAGGCGTTTTGTTTTCGTTGCATATGAAGGCAACGATGATGAAGGTCTCGGACCCGATCATCTTTGGGCATGCCGTAGAGGTCTATTTTAAAGACCTTTTTGCAAAATACGGCTCAACCTTTGATGAGCTTGGCGTGGACGTGAAAAATGGTTTTGGTGACCTGCTTTCGCGTCTTCCAGAGCTGCCCGCAGACAAGCGTGCCGCCATCGAGGCCGATATTAAAGCCATTTATGCCAAGGGACCCGCCCTTGCGATGGTCGATTCCGACAAGGGAATCACCAATTTGAACGTCCCTAGCGATGTGATTATTGATGCCTCGATGCCAGCAATGCTGCGCACTTCGGGCTGTATGTGGAACGCCGAAGGCAAGCTTCAGGACACCAACGCGGTGATCCCTGACAGCAGCTACGCAGGTGTTTATGCAACCGTGATTGCGTTCTGCAAGAAGCATGGTGCGTTCGACCCGGCGACCATGGGTAGCGTGTCAAACGTGGGACTGATGGCTCAGAAAGCCGAAGAGTATGGCTCACACGATAAAACCTTTGAAATCAAAGCTGATGGCGTGGTGCAGATTGTCGATGCTGACGGCAAAGTTCTGATGGAACACAAAGTCGAGCAGGGCGATATCTGGCGCGGCTGTCAGGCCAAGGATGCTCCGATCCGCGATTGGGTGAAGTTGGCCGTGAATCGCGCCCGACTTAGCAACACGCCAGCCGTGTTCTGGCTCGATAAGAACCGCGCACATGATGCTCAGGTCATCGCAAAGGTCGAAGTCTACTTGAAAGAGAACGACACGAAGGGGCTTGATATCCGTATCATGACGCCCGACGACGCGACCCAGTTCTCACTTGAGCGCATCGTTAAAGGCGAAGACACGATTTCGGTGTCTGGAAACGTGCTTCGTGACTACTTGACCGACTTGTTCCCGATTCTTGAGCTTGGAACCAGCGCAAAGATGCTCTCGATCGTTCCGCTTATGGCTGGCGGCGGGCTCTTTGAGACTGGCGCGGGTGGCTCGGCTCCGAAACACGTTCAGCAATTCCTGGAAGCCGACTACCTTCGTTGGGATTCGCTCGGCGAATTCCTGGCGCTCGGTGTGTCGTTCGAACATCTTGCTGAAAAATTCAACAACAAGAAAGCTGGCGTACTCGGCAAGACTTTGGACGAAGCCACCACGCAGTACCTGTTGAATAACAAAGGTCCTGCACGCCGTGTGGGCGGGATCGATAACCGTGGGTCTCACTTCTACGTCGCCATGTACTGGGCTCAGGCTCTCGCCAAACAAGAAGAAGACGCAGAACTGAAAGAGCGATTCACTGGAGTCGCTCGAGCGTTGACCGAAAACGAAACCAAGATCGCAGCCGAGCTCATTGCGGTTCAGGGCAAGCCTGTCGACATCGGTGGGTATTTTCATCCCAACGATGAACTTGCTACGAAGGCCATGCGAGCCAGCGGGACTTTGAACGCCATCATCGACGCAATTTAAGCATCGACAAGCGAAGCTGACCCGGCCTTGTGCCGGGTTTTTTTTTTGCACTAAATTCAGCAACGACTGGGGGCGGGAAGCATCCTACACCCATCAGTTTTGCAGGAGATGCCATGACGGCAATCGTTGAGATGAAAGATGTCACCAAGGATTATCCCTTGGGGAAGACCGTCGTGCGGGCCCTGCGCCACGTCGACCTCCAGATCGATGCCGGTGAGTTTACGGCGATCGCTGGACCTTCCGGGAGTGGCAAGACGACTGTCTTGAACATGATTGGGTGCATCGACGTGCCTACGTCTGGTTTGGTGCGTGTCGCGGGGGCCGAGACCGCCAAGATGAGCGATAAAGAGCTCACGGACCTGCGCCTGCACACGATTGGGTTCATCTTCCAGAGCTTCAACTTGATCGGGGTCTTGAACCTCTTTCAAAACGTCGAGTTTCCGCTTCTTTTACAGGGCGGGCTGACCAAAGAAGAACGCCATAAACGGGTTCTGGAGATGGTCGACAAGGTCGGACTGACTCCTCAGTTGAAGCAGCGTCCAAGCGAGTTGTCGGGAGGACAACGGCAACGGGTCGCGATTGCACGGGCTCTCGTGACACGTCCAAAAATCGTTCTGGCGGACGAACCCACGGCAAATCTGGATTCCAAGACCGGCTACGCCATCATCGAGTTGATGAAGGAAATCAACCATAAGGACAACACGACGTTCATCTTTTCGACGCATGATTCGAAGGTGATGGAGCATGCCGACCGTGTGATCGAGCTTCTGGACGGCGCGACGGTGTTGCCGGGTCAAGAATCAATTGGTGAGGTCTAAAGATGGACCGCATCAAGATGCTGACCTTGTTGGCCCTGCGCACGATGGTGAGCCATCGGGTGAAAAACACGATCGTGGGGTCGATCATGATTTTTGGAACGATGCTCGTCGTGGTCGGCACCTCGTTGCTCGACAGCATTAAGTCCTCGATGCAGAAGAGCATCACGTCGAGCATCACAGGGGATGCGCAGATTTTTTCAAGCACGGCCGAGGACAAGCTGGCGATCTTTGGGCAGATGGGGGCCGGCAACGATATCGGCGAAATCGAGGATTTCACCAAGGTGTCTGCGAAGTTGAAAGCCATGCCCAACGTGAAAGCCGTCGTTCCCATGGCGCTTGGAAACGCGGCGTCTTTTGGCAAAAGTGAGCTCGACCGCGTTTTGCTTGACCTTCGTAAGGCGGCCAAAGAAAACGACCGGCCCATGCTCGCCCAAAAAGAAGCGCACGTGCGTCAGATCGCAGCCTTGATGCTGCAAGAGAACACCAACGCCGCCGAAATCAGCACCGACACCGAAAAAGTGGCCGAGGAGCGGACTCAGATCTTGAGAGTCTTGGAAGATGATTTTTGGACCGGTTTCGCCGACGCACCTGAGACCCAACTTGAATACCTAGACACCAAGTTGGCACCGCTCTCGACCGAAGGTCGAATGCTCTATGTGCGCTATATCGCTACAGATCCCGAGCTTTTTGTAAAATCGTTTGATCGTTTTCAAGTGGTCGACGGCGAGATGATTCCAGAAGGGAAACGAGGGATTTTGTTTTCAAAGAGATATTACGAGATGCAGGTCAAAAACCGCGTCGCCCGTGAGCTTGATGCGATCAAAAAAGAGGTCGACGAAGGCGGCGTGATTGCCACGGACGAAGTTCTCAAGAATCGGATCGACCGCTTATCGCGCTTGTCTGCTTTGGTGGTCTTCCAGCTCGATGCGGCAGAGACACCGGTTGCCCTTGAAAAGCTTCGCACGGCGCTCCCTGGCGCCAAGGGAGGCATCGACGCCATGATGACCGAGTTCCTGAAGGTCGACGATAAAACGCTGAACGATAGGTACGCCTATTTCTACAAAGAAATCGCCCCGATGATCGACGTCTACGACATCAAGGTCGGCGATGAAATGGTGCTGCAATCGTTCACAAAGACGGGCTACGCCAAGTCGGTGAAGGTCAAGATCTGGGGAACGTTCAACTTTCGAGGTCTTGAAACCTCCGATCTTGCGGGAAGCACGAATATTATGGACCTGGTCACGTTCCGCGCACTTTACGGCAAGATGACCGTTGAGCAGCGCGAGGAGCTTTCGGACATCAAGGCCGAGGCTGGCGTGACTGCGGTAACGGCTGAGAACGCCGAGGACGCGTTGTTTGGTGGCGATGCCGACCTTGAGTCGGTTGCGGACTTCAAAGACGCTACCGTGGACGTGGTGATTGAACGCGACAAGAACCTCGTGGCGCAGTTTGAGTCGTATGAGCCTCAGGATCTGCAGCAAGGTGTGGTCTTGAACGCCGCCGTGATTTTGAAGGACCCATCTGGGTTGACCTCGTTCATCGACCAGATCTCAGAAATGAAAGATTTGGGCATTCAGGCCATCGACTGGCAAGAGGCTTCTGGGATGGTCGGCCAATTCATTCTGGTGATCGAATTGGTCCTCTACACGGCAATTTTCATCATCTTTTTGGTGGCGCTGGTCATCATCAACAACTCGATGGTGATGGCGACGATGGAGCGTATCCCCGAAATCGGCACGATGCGTGCCATTGGCGCCCAGAAGTCCACCATCATGCTGATGACTTTGCTTGAAACCAGCGCGCTGTGCGTGATTGCCGGGGCGATTGGCGCGGGTCTAGGCGCTGGGCTTATCGGATGGCTTGGGGTCGTCGGCATCAAGGCGCCTAACGACGTGATGGTCTTCTTGTTTGGCGGTCCAGAACTGTACCCGACCTTTACGGCAGGAAACCTGTTCCTTGGCGCGTTTATTATCTTGATTGTCAGCCTTATTTCAACACTTTATCCCGCGATCGTGGCGACACGTGTTCAGCCGGTGGTGGCCATGCGAGGGAAAGACTGATGGGCATATTTTTTACCATTGCGTGGCGAAACCTGATTCAGGCCAAACGCCGTTCGCTGTTCCTGACCATCGCTGTGGCGATCGTGACGGCCTTTTTGGTCCTCTTGAATTCGCTGACGGCAGGTGTGTCTTCAAACCTTGTGAGCGCGGCGACCACGCTGTCTGCGGGGCATATCAATGTGGCCGGTTTTCATAAGTCAAAATCCAGCGATTCTTCGCCGATTGTGACCAACGCCGCGCCGCTACGGAAGTTGCTCCAGGAAAACACGCCTGGGCTCGACTACGTCATCGATCGCCATCGAGGCTGGGCCAAGGTGGTGGGCGAGTCAGCGTCGATTCAGGCGGGGCTTTATGGCATCGATGCGTCGCAAGAAAAGGTGTTGTTTTCGACCCTGCAACTGGCCAAGGAGAGCGAGTACAAAGACGGCGGCCGAGAAGAAGCCTTTGGCGACCCACAAAAGCTGGCCGAATCCGGCACGGTGATGCTCTTTGCAAGCCAAGCCAAGCGGCTCGGCGTGCAAATTGGGGACGTCGTAACGATTCGTGCGGAAAGCCCAGGAGGCCGCACCAATACAGTGGATCTGACCGTTGTGGCCATCATGCGAGACGTTGGGATGCTGAGCTCGTGGTCGGTATTCTTGCCCAAAAAAGACGTACTCACGTTGTACCAACTTAGCGACACAACGACGGGAAGCTTTCTAATTTATTTGAAGGATATCGACGACGCTCAGGCCACGATGGGAGAGCTTCGAACGATGTTGATCAAAGAAGGCTACACGTTGATGGATTATCGACCTGAGCCGTTTTTCTTCAAATTTGAACAGGTGGCGGGTGAGGACTGGACGGGGCAGAAGCTGGACCTGACGACGTGGAAGGACGAGGTCTCGTTCTTGACCTGGATTTTGACGGCGCTGAACACGGTCTCGTTTTCGCTCATCGCGATTCTTTTTGCCATCATCGCCATTGGCATCGCCAACACGATGATGATTTCGGTGCGTGAAAGAACGCGCGAGATTGGGAGCCTTCGGGCGATGGGCATGTCACGCGGGCAGGTCCTGCTGATGTTCATGCTCGAAGCCTTGATTTTGGGCGCCTTTGCGACAGTGGTCGGGGCTTTGGCCGGTGGCTTGATCGCAGTGTCACTGAACGCGATGAACATCGAAGTCCCCATCGCGGCCATGAGGGCGATACTTTTGAGCGATGTTTTGCGTCTTAAAGTTGAAGTCGGGCAAACGGCCCTTAGCGTTCTGGTTCTGACTCTTTTTACCGGCCTATCTGCGCTTTGGCCCTCGATGCGCGCTGCACGTATGCAGCCTGTCGAGGCGCTTCAAGCGATTGAATAAAGGATGAATATGACTCGAATATTGGTGGCTATTTTGATGTTGGGCGCGGTTTTGACCAGCGCCGTTCCCGCCATGGCGCTTGATAAAGCCGAGATGATCGAAATCCTAAAGGTCATCGATAAGCGTCAGCAAAATACCGGCGACTACACAGCGCGGGTTTATATCGAGCAAAAAGAGAAGACCAAAGAAGACCTTGTCTACGAATCTTTGATCTATCGTCGCGATAATTCGGACCAGTTTGTTCTGCTTTTTGTGAAACCAAAATCAGAAGCAGGCAAAGGATATCTGCGTTTAGACAAAAACCTTTTCTTGTACGACCCGACGGTGGGCCGTTGGGAGCGCCGCACCGAGCGTGAGAGCATCGGTGGCACCAACTCACGTCGATCCGATTTTGATGAATCGCGTCTGGCCGAAGAATTTGTGCCGGAGTTTGTGGGCGAAGAAACGCTCGGGAAATTCAAGGTGAACCACCTTAAACTGACGGCCAAAGACGACGCCGATGTGGCGTATCCTGTGCTCGATCTGCTGGTCGATAAAGAGACCGGAAATATTTTGAAACAACAGGATTTTGCGTTGTCCGGTAAGTTGATGCGGACCTCGTATTTCCCAAAATGGGAAAAAGTTTTTTCGGAATCAAAAGGCGCTGATGTGTATTTCCCTAAAGAAATCAGAATCTTTGATGAGATTGAAAAAGGCAAAAACACGACGATTGTTTTCTTGAGCATCGACTTGAATGCCCTGCCCAAGAATATTTTTACGAAAGCCTGGGTCGAGAGCAAAAGCCGATGAGGCGCCCCCAACTTGTCGTCGTTCTGGCCACGCTTCTGAGCTCGCCTGCGGTCTTTGCGCAGACCAGTGAAGAGGTGCGTGAAGAACAGATGTTTGGTGAGCCCGAAGTCACGCCCGACACGGTTGCTGCGCCTGATGTTGATAAGACCACTGAGACAGCGCAGGAGTCGTCTGAGGCCCCTGTAGACGCCGAAGCCACGCCGCAAACCGACGCCGAATCCGCGCGTGAAGACGACATGTTTGGTGAGCCAGAAGACACGGTCACTTCGGTTGTGGCCGAGGCTCCGGCCTCACGCGACGAGGCGACGCTTAGCTCTCAAACTTCAAGCTCCGACATCTATCAGAAGTTGATGGAAGCCGAGGACCCACTCGCTATTGGCGGGCAGGTGTTTTTGCGGAGCAATTATTCGATTGTGGATGAAGGCGACCCCGAGGACTTTTCGCTGTCGATGCCTAATCTAGTGGACTTGTATTTGGACGCACGCCCGGGAGACCGTGTTCGCTTTTTCACGCGAGGTCGCTTGAGTTATGACCCTACGGTCGATGAAAGCGCCGTGTCGGCATTCGGAACCACGCAGGACCAAACGACCGTCAAATTGGACCAGTTATGGCTCAAATTTGATGTCGAACGTTTTGCGTACGTGACGGTCGGAAAGCAGCGAATCAAATGGGGGACAGGGCGTTTCTGGAATCCAACAGATTTTCTTAATTCCGAGACCTTGGACCCATTAAGCGTGTCTGTTTTTGACGAACGTCTTGGTGTGTCGTTGCTAAAAGTTCACGTGCCTGTCGAGTCGCTTGCCGCCAATTTTTACGCCATCGCGACGCTTGATGACGCCAAAAGCCCATCGGATGTGGGCGGGGCGTTGCGCGGTGAATTTGTGATTGGCACCAGCGAAATTACGACCTCGGTAGCGGTGCGTAAAAATAATCCACTTCGCCTTGGTGCTGATTTTAATGGCGCCGTGGGCCCAATTGATTTGAAGGTCGAGGCCGTGCTTAAACACGGCGTGAAAACCCCGTTTTATCGAGGAGCCTACAACACAAGCCCGCTTGGAATCGATGAATTCGACCTGAACGGTGTGGCCGTGGCCGACATTCCAGCCGCCATCGAAGCGCAGCTTCCCGGTGTTTTGGCGGCGCGCCAACCCGAGTCCTATTCACGCGAAGACGATTGGATTCCGCAGGTGGTCGCTGGTGTCGAGTATTCGGTAAATTACACGGAAGACGACGCGATCTATATCGGCGCCGAGTACTTTTTTAACGATGCCGGATACGACAACGCCGACCTCTATCCTGTGCTGATTCAGTCCGGGGCCTTCACGCCGTTTTACACGGGTCGCCACTACGCTGGAGCCTACGCATCGCTGCCTGCACCGGGCAATTGGGACGACACGTCCTTCACGGTTTCTGGCTTTGGAAATCTGAGCGACCGCTCCTTCATTTCGCGCCTGGATTATTCGTATAAATTTGCGACCTACCTGACGTTTAACGCGTATGCACAAGGGCATTTTGGTGCGCAGGGCGAATTTAATTACGGCTACTCGCAAGGCCCACTGATCGACCCTGCCTTGGTGCAGATGATCCCTGAAGACCAACGCGCGTCTCTACCCGCTGCGGTCACCGATGGCGTGAAGGTCGTGGGGCCATTAATGGATGTCGGCGTGGGCCTTCGAACCAGCTTCTGAAGGCCATCAGGCGCCGCTTTTTGTGCCGTCGTCGAAATCGCACATCGGTGTTGAATAGCGATTCAGTTCTGCATAACGTCTGCTGCATAAATGAATTTTCATTGGGATGCAGATGTTGAATTTGAACGTGAAGCCGCACCTTGTCCGATTTGGGATCGTCCTGCTGCTAGTGTGCGGTGGCTGTTCGTCCGATGAAAATAGCACAGGTAATAATGCCTACGAGTTGCCGGCGCTGCCGTCCTCACCGACGCCGATGTTGGATCTTCCGACCGGTCGGCTCATTCACCCAGAAGTATTCATAGAGGATGGGCGCTATATCTTGCTGGCCAACGAGCTGGTTTTTGGGGCGCAAAAGAGTCCGGTGCTGCGCTACGAATCCGACGATGGGGTTAATTTTACAGGCCCAACTCGCCTTGCCGGCAGCGACTACTGGTGGTCGCCATCCATCGTGCATCATAACGGCACTTGGTTTCTGTTCTACCTGTCCTCGCAATGGGACAGTCAGCTCGACCACGATACGATTGGGCTCGCGACGTCGGCCGATGGGCTTCAATGGGAAGATCAGGGCACCGTGTTTGATGGCCCTAACGAGGCCATGCCGGATACCCATTCGATTTACATGCCGCGGGTATGGCACGACGGCACCCGGTTCCACCTTTATTATACCGTGTTGACGGACTTCGTTTTTGACGGGGACATTGGAGGCTCGAAGTCGTCGATCGCTCATGCGACGTCGGATGACGGGCTTGCATTTACGCACGTCGATATTCCTTTTGCAGCAAGCGAATGCCCGGGCTCGACGGGAGGGGATTTCGAGGGCTTTTCAGTTAGTGGCATCGTCCGGAGTATTTGCGAAGAGGAGCTTTGCGCCGAGCAGCTGGCGTTGACTGTGCTCCACGAAGCTTGTGATTCGGGTGCCGAAGAATCTGCTCGTCAGCTCGAGGTTTTTACCTCTTCCGATGGTTTTGCATTCGTGTCGCCGGGAGTTTCGATCCCGGCTGCGGGGATCTCGATCGCGGCATTGGCGGATCATGACACGCTTTGGGTGTTTAGCGATGAAGAGACAGCCGACAACGACGGCCAAGTGCTTGTGACGTCCTCCGCTTTATCTGCGCCGCTCTGCGAAACACCCTGAGGTCGAAATCGCTGTGGTCAGGGGCTGGTTTCAGGTTGTCGGGTTTCGGGAGGCCAGTTCGCAGGCTTTGTGATTGGTGCGAGTTCGGCGGCCGCAGCCTCATCATCTAGAATCGGTGACCTCGATGACATGCTCGACCGAGCCGTCGCCATTGTGGATAATAACGAAGCTCGACGCTGCATTTATGGGCCGAGTGAGGGGTGGCGCGATGAAAGCCTTGCCAGTGATAATGATCGTCTTGGGCATTCTCTTGGGCCCGGCGCTGGCTTGCGCAGACGACGGACCAGCGGACAGCCCACTGATCGACGACCTACGATTTGGACTCGCGTTTACCAGCACCCTGATCAACGGAGATGGCGGGTTGTCGGGCGTGGCCGAATACAACCTATTTTCGTACGGGTGGATTGGGGCACAGCTCGCCTGGAACAAGATGAAGGATGAGCTTTCGCAGGTCTGGCCCGCTGCCACATTCCGATGGGTCGCGCCGGCGAGCGATGTCGGTGATTTTCAGGCGTTTTTGGCAGTCGGTGGCGCCGGCCATGGCGTTAATTTTCGACTCGAAGCCGGCCCCATGTGGAGATTTGGGGACATCGATGTTTCATTGACCGTCGGTTTCATCCATGTGGGCTCGGCGGTGGAACGATTTCCCCAGGATCTTGAGGGCTATTGCCTGACCTTTGGCGTCTTTGGGCCGGGACACTGATGGAAATCAACGCCAAATATTTCGTTTGTATGGCCTGTGTTGTCAGCGCGTTGGTGTTGGCTCCGAATGGTCTTGTCGCCGCGGAACCCGACCAAGATTGGGCGATGGATTTTGGCGAACGCGACGTCGACTATTGGCACGATTTCTTGCCCTTCGTCGCGGTGTTGGGCGGAGTGGCAGGGGCCACCGATTCGTATGGTGACGACACGCCGCTCTATCGCCTCTGGGGGCCGATGCTTGGGGTCAGGGGCGGGCTCTCGGTGCCGTTTGGATTTCGACTCGTGCTTTCAGCACAAAGCCTTCCGTACACGCACGATGACGATGCGATTTTTGGCAAATACTTCAGCTCAACGATTCTGAGCGCACGTGTTGGCCTCGGCTTTTGGGTGTCATCGTTTTATCTCGGGTTTCAGTACGGCAAGGGGTACGGATATCGTGTCTTTGACGACGAACGCATCAAAGCGCAGACCGAAGAGTGGTCGGGGGTCGAAGAGTTTTCGATCGTGGCCGATTGGCATGTTGCGGATGGTTTTTATACCTGTGAGGCCAGCATCAACGCCTTCTTTGGCGGCCTTTTATGTGGCTACGGCTGGACGTTCTAACCAGTACCCCGGCGAGCTCATCAAATCCGAGCGCGCTACAGTCATCGCTCGACTTCCGCATCGAACCCTCGACATGGATGACTTGGCAGTGAATGTACATGGCATGGACACACCGTGCTCGATGTCATTACGCGCCCTGATACATGTTCTGACCTCAAGTGCCTGACAAAATGAGTGAAACTGTCAACTAGTCAAGCTGGCGCGAGTGTTGCGTTTCACGCTCCGGCAACCGCTGGAGGTAGAAAGTGTTAGAGATGACCGATCGAAAAAAGTACGTTCTTAATCACATACTCGTTGCCTATCTGAGTTTGCCCGTCTGCATGATCATCGTGTGGCCTATCGTCATCGGGGTTCCAATCTTTTATGCGCTCCTATGGGCCTTGCCGATGTATGCAGTCATTTGTCTGATGTCTCCAGTCGCATTTATTTCAATACTATTGGGAATGGTATTTGGCGCCGTGAGCTGGAAACTCCACCGCTATATTCCGCCTTTGAACATCAGGAGTTCTCTCGCGTTGCTCTTCGTGATCATCGCGGCCGCCTCCCTTGTAGCGACGCATAGTGGGCTGGCACTGCAGGGGGGCACATTTGATTTTTGAATTGGGTAGAAACATTTCGAACGAAAAGTTATCTGGCCAGCATCAAGATCCCCACTATAGGCGGCGCCTAGCTCTGGGCCGATCACAGTTATCGCGACGGTTGGTGAGTGCAGGAGAACGTGACTACTGGCTATTTCCGACTGCTCGCGAGCCCAACGACCGGCGTCCGCTGTGGGGCGGGTTCAGCGCTTTCTCGTGGTCTGAGACGACTTGTGAATCTTTGACAGCACCGACAGCCTTTAGAGCCGAACGCCGCGGTGCGAACCTTCATGGGGTCGACGGGCGACATCGTGGTCGAGAAGTCCAAGATCGACGGTGCAATCGTCGAGGAAGGACGGGGAAAGGTCGTGCGCTGACGGGTGCGCCGCCGCTGCCGGCATTGGTCGATCGGCGATTGGTCCCGCACCACGGGTGCGCATCATCGGCCTTGCGCGTTCTTCCACCGGTCAAATTCCGACGGTCGAAGCCCATATCGAGCGAGCACTCCCGGATGAAGGCGGTCCGCTTCTTGCTTGACCATTTCTGACAGCGCGTCCCGCTCCGGTCCAGTGATGGAACTCAGTTGCTCATCGAGCGTGCTTTGAAGGTCTCGCGCAGGGTTCAAAATGATCTCACGGACCGTGGTCTTGATGAGATCGCGGTACGCGAGGCGGAGTGGGTTGGGTTCGGCAAGCTCCTGCGACACGGCCGAGTATCGTTGGGCGGAACGTTCGTACGCCCATACGAATACATCTCGCAACAACTCGACGCGCGTCATCTCGTACACGCCGAGAATGGCCGACGTGTAGTCCGCCTGCGGCACGTCGAGAAAGGTCAACGGGACGAGGTTGGCCTTGATGAGAGGAATATTGGCGGCGAGTCGGGACGTGCGTTTGTTCACATCGGCGAAGGGCTGCAAGTAGGGTAGGTGAACCATGGCGAAGAATGCTTGTTCGAACGGATCCGAAATTGCGCCAGCCTTTGCGAGGAACACATCGAATTCGGAGTTGATCAAACTAGGAACGGACAGCGGTGTGTAGACACTGCCGCCAATGGCGACGGCAAACTCCCGAACTCGCCCCTCGTCAGCGGGATTGGGCAGTAAGTTCTCGCTGAGCATCGCGTGAAGGTTCAACAACGTGTAGCGGTCGAATCCGATGATCTCGGAATTCTCCACGAGCAACTCGATGGCCGCCTTGTGGTTGAGGATCATCTGTGTCTCGGTCGCGTCTTTACCGCTTGCGACGCGACCATGCGCAATAAGCTCCTGGGTGTCGAGCAGACTGTAGGTGTTGCCTTCGAGGTGGCTTGAAGCCCACGACAGGTCGATGAGCAATCGGTCAAGTATTCCTCGTCCGTAGGTGCCCGCGGGAAGCGCCTCAGCGCCCGTTGCCCCGACGCGCCGGAGCCGGTCGCGCAGCGGCTCGGCGAGATAGAACGTCTGCCCCGGGGTGTACGCGTCGAGAAATTCGCGTTGGTAGCCGACCGGGGCTCGACTCTGGATCGGTCCGCGGACGTACTCACGCAGATCAAGCGCCTCGGGAGATAGGCGCATGACATCGGACGCGGCGGCGAGGTGGCCTGAAGACCGCGCCACGTATCGGCGGGCAGCACCCGCGCCGAGTGGTTCAATCCGTCCAGCTTCGATGAGTTCGTTCATCAGCCGCTGCAACGTCCTCCGAGATACCTCGGGATGGCGATCGACGAGGTCGCGCATCGCGAGTCCGTTGTCGGACGCATCGAATATGGTACTCAGAATTGTGTGCTCGTCTGTCATCGTTGACTCCCGATTGCGTCCAGGTTGGCGCAATCAGGCGTATTGTGCCATACTTGGCACGATTTGGCACGATTTGGCACGATTTGGCACGATTTGGCGCGATTTGGCGCGATTTGGCGCGATTTGGCGCGATTTGGCGCGATTTGGCGAGATTGGCACGATTTGGCACGAT